>ERZ808054.336-NODE-336-length-50259-cov-12.743573_pt1 | contig 50259 bp, 43 predicted proteins | sample MGYA00380201_ERZ808054 | MGnify/ENA primary metagenome ERZ808054 (study PRJEB31490, sample SAMN06133419) | mouse gut metagenome | isolation source: Z5_2 | host: mice | place: China: Chengdu | collected 2015-05 ...
TTTTGCGATTTGACGCATCGCCTGCGGATAGCTTCTCCAGCTGCAAGACCCCTGTCGAAACCTTGACTGGCCCTTATTCAAATCAAATGTCTGCTTCGCAGCCGCCTGATTTTATTGTATATATTACAGTATATCATATGTTAAGGAATTTTAATATCTTTTTTACAGATTTCTGATCTTAAAATCTCTTTCATGCTCTCTGCGCTGGTCTTTCTTCGCAATGTCCTGTCGTTTGTCATAGAGCTTTTTCCCGCGGGCAAGGCCGATTTCCAGCTTGGCTCTGCCTTCCTTAAAGTAAACCTGCAGCGGAACAAGTGTATACCCCTGTTCGGAAATTTTACCGCTCAGTTTGCGGATTTCCTCCTTGTGCATCAGCAGTTTCTTGGGCCTCAGAGGATCTTTGTTAAAGATATTGCCTTTTTCATAGGGGCTGATGTTCATGCCGTATGCGAAGGCTTCCCCGTTCTCAATCCGTACGAAGCCTTCTTTGATGCTGCATTTGCCAAGCCGCAGCGACTTTACTTCCGTGCCGTGCAGCGCAAGCCCGGTCTCGTATTTTTCTTCTATAAAAAAATCGTGGTATGCCTTTTTGTTATTTGCAACTAACTTCATCGATTCCTTCGCCATTTTTTACCTCCGCTTTCATTCGTCCTCAGAAACGGAAAACTCAATGCTGCGCGTCATGCGCTCCACCCCGTCCACGCGAATCCGGACGGCTTCTCCCAGACGGAATTTTCTGCCGGTATCCTGTCCTGTCATTTCATACGTATTTTCATCATAGATGTAATAATCTCCGGGCAGTTTCGATACATGAATCATGCCTTCCACCGTATTGGGCAGTTCCACATAAACGCCCCAGCTCGTAATACCGGAAATAACACCTTCAAACACCTCTCCGATGCGGCCTTCCATATATTCCGCTTTTTTCAGTTTATCCGTCTCCCGCTCCGCCTCTTCGGCCCGGCGCTCCATTTTGGAAGAATGCTCCGCGATGCGGGGAAGTCTTTCCTGATAGTGTTCCAGCCGTTTTTCCGACAGACGTCCGCGCAGCTGTTCCTTGATAATGCGGTGAATCTGCAAATCCGGATATCGCCTGATCGGGGAAGTAAAATGGCAGTAATACTGACACGCAAGCCCGAAATGCCCGCTGCACTCCACCGTATATTTTGCCTGTTTCATGCTCCGCAGCGTCAGCCTGCTGATCAGCATTTCTTCCGGCGTCCCTTCCATTTTATCCAGCAGTTTCTGTATTTCCTTCGGGTGGACCTCTTCCCGTGAAGTCTTGATATAATAGCCGAAATTATGCAGAAACGTCGATAATTTCATGATTTTTTCAGGATCAGGCGTGTCATGGGTACGGTACACAAACGGAATTTCCAGCCAGAAAAAGTGCTGGGCCACCGTTTCGTTGGCAATCAGCATGAAATCCTCAATGATTTTCGTCGCCGTATTCCGCTCATATGGACGAATATCCGCCGTATGCCCCGTTTCGTCCAACAGGATCTTCGTTTCCGGGAAATCAAAATCGATGGATCCCCGTTTATGTCTTTTCTGCCGCAAAACGGCCGCAAGTTCGGCCATCATTTCAAACATGGGAACGAACGCTTCATATTCCCGGCGTTCCTGTTCGTCGTGGTCTTCCAGAATCTTTTTCACACTCGTATAAGACATCCTTCTGTCAACCCGGATGACGCTTTCCGCAATCTCATAATCCGTCACACTGCCTCTTTCGTCTATCGTCATCAGACAGCTCAGCGCCAGACGGTCCACGCCCTGATTCAGCGAGCAGATACCGTTTGACAGCTTATGCGGCAGCATGGGAATGACCCGGTCCACGAGATAGACGCTCGTCCCCCGCTCCGCCGCTTCCCAGTCCAGGGCGGAATTTTCCTGTACATAATTGGACACATCCGCAATATGAACGCCAAGATGATACCGTTCTCCTTCTTTGGAAAGGCTGACCGCATCGTCCAGATCTTTCGCATCTTCGCCGTCTATCGTCACCATCATCACATCCCGCAGGTCTTTTCGCCCTGCCATGTCCGCTCCCGAAACCTCGTCCGGAACCCGCTCCGTCTGGTTCATAACCTTTTCACCGAAGTCCGTTGACAGGCCGAATCCCCTGATAATCGACAGGATATCGACACCCGGATCATTGATATGGCCGAGAATTTCCACGACCTTTCCTTCCGGCTTATGCCGTTCGTCTCCATAGCTTGTCAGCTCCACTACTACTTTATGCCCGTCCACGGCGCCTTTAGAACGCTCCTTTGGCACAAAAATATCCGTGCCGATTTTCCCGTTATCCGGAATGACAAATCCAAAAGACGATGACTGCTCGTAAGTTCCGACGATCTGCCGGGAACCGCGCTCTAAAATTTTACGGACTGCTGCCTCCTGTCTCTTCCCGCGTTTCCCCGGCATCAGTTCCACCTGTACCCGGTCCATATGAAAAGCGTTGTTCACCATTTCTTCCGGGACATACAAGTCTTCCGCCCGGCCCTCTATTTCGACAAAACCAAACCCTTTGGCATTTCCGATAAATGTTCCCGTCAGAAATCTTTCGTCCGGTTTGATATACTTACCTTTCGCAGTTACCTGTACTTTTCCTTCCCGCAAAAGCGCATCCAGCACTTTCCGGAACTCTTCCCGGTCCTCTTTTGCCACCTGCATGAACGCCGCAAGTTCTTTTTCCTTTAACGGCACATACATCTCATCTTCCAAAAGTTCACAGATCAGTTTCTTTCTTTTTTCAAATAATTCCTGACTCAACATTATCTCCTTACCCGCTGCGGCGTTATTTCCTGATAATATGAAAAGCACTCTTTTGCAAGAGTGCTTTCAACATCGTCTAAAAGACATTCAGGTTCAGAACAATCGCTAACAGCATAAATCCTATGGCCAGCCCTGTCGTAATCTTCACGAGCTTTCCTTCCATAGAACGGCCTTTGTTCTTTCCCCAATATGTTTCTGCTGCGCCGCTGACGGCTCCCAGGCCCGCGGTCTTTCCCTCCTGCATCAGCACCAGTATCACGAGTGCTATACAAATGATAATATATATAACAGTTAATACAATCCTTAACGCTCCCATTTGAAATCCGCTCCTTTCCCTATATCAAGCAGAATTTAGTTTATCACAGAAACGGACAGGATGCAAGAGGGAAATTTCCCAAACAGGGGGCTAAACGGGGGAAACGGCAAAAAAATTCAGCCGCCCACCGGATGGCCGTGCAGGAATGACTGCTGGCGGAGGCCCTGGAAAGGCGCCGGTATTTAGTGAAAAAGCGGCTTTGCCGCTTTTGAGCTTAGTACCGCTACTGCCTTTCGCGGAGCGGAAGCGTGCCTCCAAAGCAGTCATTCCTGTATGGCCTATCCGGCGGGCGGCTGAATTTTTACCATACTTATGTGAAAACAAGCCCGTCAGATTTCATAATCAATACATGCCCTGTTTACCCTGACCGTATAAACAAACTCTCCGAACTCCACATGCTGCGGCGATTTCTGGTACGCATCCAGCGTTTGTTCCGAGTCAAAATCGAAGATTAACGCGACGTCGTAATTGGAATCCGGCGTGTTCTCCGCGTTTCTGACGACGTTAAACGATTTTATCGTCTCCAGTTCCTTCAGCTTTTCCGCTCTCTTCATAAACTCCGCAATATTGTTTTCTTTGTTTTCCTCTTTCAGGGTAAACATACACACATGTCTGATCATGCCTTTTCCTCCTTTTTCTTTCCTCCGATCCTGTAGAAGATCAAATAATAGAATAATATACAAACCGCTATTCCGGAAAATGTTTCCGCAATCTTCCAGTTGAATGCAACGGCCAATACCATCTGTACTGCGATAATTCCTGCGAATGCTGCGATTGTCAATAAAATTTTTTTCATCTTGATATCCCCTTTTCTTTTTGATTTGTTTTGCTTTGTTGTTATCAGGATATCAGATAACGGCAGGCCGCTCCATCGATTTTTCTTACAATTTCATGCCGTAACTTACAGTTTTGTAAGTTACAGATCAAACGATAACGCCGCGAACGCCTCTTCCATCTCAGGCCGTGCGCCGCGGGCGTTCATCAGGAAGGCTTTCATTTCCGTATGGCGTTCTCCCATGTCTTCCAGCACCGCGCTGAAATTCTCATCGTTTATGCAGTCATGGTCCAGCAAAAAGCGGTAGTACTCCCGCTCGTCACCGTGCTCTTCCAGCACCACTTCCCAGGTTTCCTCGGAAGCCCCGCCTTTCGTATGGGCGCGCAGATAGGCAAGCAGGTCTTCTCTTACAGCCGGCGCAAGGCCGGTATCGTTCATCAGCCGCAGCATCGCCAGACGTACTTTGAAGCGCCGCCGCTGCCCGATATAGTAATCCAGGTTGTTTTCTTTGCTTCCGTAATCCTCTTCCCCGCACAAAAGCATTTTGGAAAAGCCTTCCGCATCTTCTTTTGACAGCAGGGACAGCATCCGCGCATCCCACCGCTCCAGCCAGCTTTTGCTGCCCGCTTCGAGCGGCTCGAATAAATAGAAAGCATCCAGGCTTCCCATGGCCGCCGCCAGCAGACGGGAAACCTGCTCTTCCGTCCCGGAAAGCGATTCCAATGAAGCAAGCCCGTCCCTTTCCCCGCTCACCGCCGCGATCTGCCGCAGACGGGAACAATCTTTCAAAATGCCCTGGCCCGTATCAATCTTTTTCCGCGGCAGCACAAGCGTCGTCAGCGCGCTGCAACAGGCAAACGCCCAGTCCTGAATCGAAACGATGCTTTCCGGGAGAAAAAGCTGCTGCAATTCCTTAGCTCCCAGAAACGCCTTTTTGCCGATCACCGTAACCGGTCTGTCTTCGAGCCGCTCCGGTATGACCAGCATAATGTCTCTGCCCCGGTATCCGGTCAGGATTACGCCGTCTTCCCGTATTTCATATTGCAGAACGCCATGTTTCGTTTCCGTTTCATGCGTTTTCATAATACCTCCGTCAATTCATTCCATTCTGCCGCGCCGGGCATCGTTTTATAAAACCAGATCAATCTGCTGCATCAGCAGATCGCTCCGCTCGGATACCATCATTTCCGCGTGGTGCTTCCGATAGTCCTCACAGCCGTACATACTGATAAATTTGGCGCTGTCCTGGTTTACGGTGCACTCTGTCAGCAAGATCAACATTTCATTGCCGGCGCCGAAAGCATCTTCCACAAAGGCAAACAGATAATGCAGTTCTTTTCCGACCCTTTCCGTCTCCTGCCTGTACGCGGTGACTTCTTCATCATAGCGCGTTTTCAAAAGCCGTACCGCCGCATCCTCATCCGGCACATCATGCAGGCGGAGTTCCCTCCCGCAGTCCTGCAAAAAACCGATGACCTTCCGCTGCTTCCGCCTTTCCCTGTCGGACAAAGAGCCGGCCTTCTGTAAGGCTTCCATTCCTTTCCGTCTGCCTTCGATCTGCTTCTCCAGCAGCGCGCGTACCGCATCGCCGGGCCGTCCCTGTTCTTTCTGCCCGTGCGCTCCGGCCGCATTCCCGTCCTGCTTTCCATCATCCCGGACCACGCCGTCCGCCCCATTCTCCTGAGCCGCGGCGTTACGAAGCGCTTTCATATGCACGAGAAGGCCGCTCAGGTAATCGAGTTTCTCCATATTTTCCCGGATATCGCGCTGTACACGGTCGATCAGCATTCCCATCAGGGAAAGGCGTTCGTCAAAATCAGCTTTTCTCGCCTTTTCTCCGGCATCTGCCGTGCTTTTTCCCGCCAGAATATCCTCCACCCGGTAATCCTTTTTATACTTCTGATACAGGTCATAATAGGCGGTAAACTCCCGGACCGCCCGCGGATTGCGCAGATACTGCTCCACCAGCGATTCCTCCACCTTCATGCCTTCTTCTTCATAAAGCAGCATCATCTCGGACAGATCTTCCCAGCCCCTCGCCGTAATATACGTTTTGCCCCGCACGGTCGTGCCGACCTGATAGAAATCTTCTTTCTTTAAATCCAGATAATTCAGGATTGCCGTATGAAGGTTCCGGTTTCTGGCATATTCTTTCCAGACGCCGTAATCCGCTTCCACTTCCAGAATCTTCATCCGGTCTAACGTCACCACGTCAAATTCCCGCACGGATTTGTTGTATTCCGGCGGATTCCCGGCGGTAACGATGACCCAGCCGTCCGGTACGCTGTGGCGGCCGAACACCTTATACTGGAGAAACTGCAGCATGGAAGGCGCCAGCGTTTCGGACACACAGTTAATCTCGTCCAGAAAAAGAATCCCCTCCCGGATACCGCTTTCTTTCATCACATCATAGACCGAAGCGATAATTTCGCTCATCGTGTATTCCGAGACGTCATAGCTTTGCCCGTCATATTCCTTATGGGCGATAAACGGAAGTCCCAGCGCCGACTGCCTCGTATGATGGGTCATGGAATAAGATACGAGCGCGATGCCGAGCTCCTGTGCGATCTGCTCCATCACGGCCGTCTTGCCGATGCCCGGCGCACCAAGCAGAAAGATCGGCCGCTGCCTCACCACCGGGATTCTGTATTCCCCGTCTTCGTCTTTTTTCAGATACAGCTTTACGGAATCTTTGATATATTCCTTGGCTTGTTTAATATTTAACATTCTGATTCTCCACTTCCGTCCGGTTCCTCCGGCTCTTCTTCGATCTGCTCTTCATCCAGTACGATCTTAATCGCCCAGGGCGGCACCTCCGGCGCTTCCCCGTCTTCTCCCAGAAAAATAAAAGCGGTATTGTATTCCGGCATCCGCTCCGGATAGATTCCGTAACCGTCCGTGAAATAAAGAAGCCCTTTCAGCTCCTCAAACTCCCCTGCTTCCCGCAGCGTTTCCACATATTCAAAAACCGGCCGGAAATCCGTAGAACCAAATCCCCGCAGTTTCCCGCCGGATAAAAAAGCATCGAACTCTTCACGGCAGGTAATCTTCGTATCGCTCTGCACCTCGTTATCGCACTGGATAATATGCACATTGATCTTCTGAAAAAAATTTTCCTTCTGCTGCATGATCTGATACGTCCTGCCCAGGAACGCCTGTACCAGTTCCCCCCTGCATGATGCCGACGTATCGATGGCGATCACAAAATCCCTGATCTTATTGGCGTCCTTATACTCGAGCGGCTCCACGAGCGGCATGTTCCCGTAGCGGGACAGCCCATAGGTATAATAAATATAATCGAACTCATCATCATTGACCTGAATCGTCTCCCCCATCGTCATAAACCGCCGCAGGAAATCGCTGTAATCATATCTTTCCCGCACGGCCTCCCGAAGATTCTCCTCGATGCTTTGGGCATTGTTTTTGTCTTTGGAAAAAGATTTTAAATCCGCTTTCACCCGTTCGCTGACTTTGCGCCACTCTTCCTGCGAAAGCATCAGCTCTTCTTTTCTGTCCCAGTAAAGATGTTCGTCGTAATGGCATAATTCCCGCCATTCCTTCAAAGCCTTACCGGAAGGCGCCTCTATCCGGAAATGCCTGTAAAGTTTCTCCGCCGTGAGTCCCCCGGCCTGCCTGCGCAGGATTTCCAGTCTGCCCCGCAGCACCGCATCCGAAGGCAGCGCGGCCAGATGCAGGTTCATATCCAGTATGGTATTCTCCACCGCGATATCGGTGGATAAATCCCACAGTTCCCGGTCCAGTTTCCCGGTCTGAAAACTATGGTAAAAAATACAGTGCAGAAGCGTATGCAGATAGAGCCGTACCATAAAATGGGGCTCCTTCCGGTATCCGGAAAGCAGCAGCGCCGGGTCATAATAAAGCGTGCCTCCGTCGAAGGCAAACGCGCCCATCCGTTCCCGTTCTTCCAGCTTTAATTTATCGAGCGCCACATCCAGAAAACGCATATTGATCAGAATGCCGTCATGAGCCAGCCGGATGACCTCACGGGCCAGCGACGATATTGTTTCCGCCATCGTTACGGATACGCCTCCCTTCTTACGCCGCGGCGTAACGTGCCGGGACCGATAACCGCCGGCACAAATTTGCGGCTGAAAGAACCGCTTCTTTCAACCGCATCGAAATATCATAAAAATGGATTATACTTCCTTTCATGGCCGATATCAGTTGTCTCGCCATGCCCCGGATAGACTTTTACCTCATCCGGCAGAACGAGCAGCCTTTCCTTTATGGAATGAATTAGCGCACCCATGCTGCCCGTCGCCAGGTCCGTACGTCCGACCGACTCCTGGAACAGCGTGTCGCCGCTGATTAAAATGCCGTCTTCTTCAAAATAATAGCAGCAGCTCCCAACCGTATGCCCCGGCGTCGCAAGCAGTTTACAGGTGATTCCCGCAATCGTGATTTCTTCGTTATCCTTTAAATACCTGTCCGGTATTACCGTGTAGGCTCTGCCAACCTGCTCAGACACATTGGTTACCGCATCTTCGCACAGCGCCTTTTCCGCTTCATAGGCGTAAATCGGCGCGCCCGAAAGCTCCCGCAGCTTATTAGTTCCCCAGATATGATCGAAATGCCCGTGGGTCAGCAGGATGCCCGCCACCCGAAATCCCTTTTCCTTCAGGGCTTCGTAAATATAATCGCCTTTATCCGCCGGGTCAAAAAGAACCGCGTCCTTTTCCCCTTCTTTGTATACAAAATAACAATTTGTCTGACAGATGCCAATCATCAGTCTGCCCACTTTCAAATTTCCCATCCGGTATATACTCCTTCCCGTTCAGCGCTCTCATGCACAAAATCTGTCTGCCGCGCTTTTCTTGTCAGCCCGTCGTTCTTTCGATATCGAGTACGCTTTCGATCGTTCTGATTTTGTCCATAATCCGGTTCAGCTCTTCTCTGCTCCGAATTTCAAAGCTGACCGTAATCGTCGCCGTTCCCTGTTTGTTAATGCGCGTGTTCAATGCAAGAATATCAATGTCTTTCTCCGTCAGCGCTTTGGAAACATCTGCCAGAAGACCGTTTCTGTTATTGGCATAAATGGAAATCTCCACCAGATATTTTTCGTCGCCGCGGTCCGCCGCCTCCTGCTGCCATTCCGCATCGATCAGCCTGACACATTCGATTTCAGGCAGATTCAGGATATTGATGCAGTCCGTCCGGTGAATGGAAACGCCCCGTCCTCTCGTGACAAAGCCGACGATCTCATCGCCGGGCACGGGACTGCAGCATTTGGAAAACCGTACCGCCACATCATGGATTCCTTTTACGACAATGCTGCTGGTGCCTTTCTTCGGCTGCATCCGGCTGTGCTGCGCGTTTTCCTTAACCTCGGCAAGCACTTCCTCGTCGGATACCTCTTTTTTATGGTCGTGGTCATACTGCTCCTGCATCCTGTTGATGATCTGGCCTTCTTTCAGGCCGCCGTGTCCGACCGCTGCCAGCACGGAATCCCAGTCGCGGAAACCATACTTTTTCATGATGGCCTCTTCGTACCGCGGAATCAGGATGTCCTGCGTACTGATGGACTTCGCCTTACAGTAGCTTAAAAGCAGTTCTCTTCCCTTCACAATATTATCTTCTTTTAATTCCTGTTTAAACCACTGATTGATCTTATTTTTGGCCTGTGTGCTCTTTACCAGATTCAGCCAGTCCCGGCTCGGCCCTTTGGAGTTCTGGGAAGTCAGGATTTCAATCCGGTCCCCGTTCTTAATTTCATAATCAATGGTCACCAGTTTGCCGTTCACCCTGGCGCCGATCATCTTGTTGCCGACCGCACTGTGAATGCTGTACGCGAAATCAATCGGCGTGGAACCGGCCGGAAGATTTTTGACGTCCCCCGTCGGCGTAAAACAGTATACATGATCGGAAAAAAGATTCAGATCGCTCTTTAAGAGTTTCATAAACTCTTTGTTATCTTCCGCGGTCTGCTGCCACTCCAGTATCTGCCGCAGCCAGACCAGTTTTTCCTCTTCCTGGGCTTCCACTTTCTTACCGTCGGAAGCCTCTTTGTATTTCCAGTGGGCCGCAATTCCGTATTCGGCCGCCTTGTGCATTTCATAAGTACGGATCTGGATTTCGAAAGGCTGTCCCGAAGAACCGATCAGCGTCGTATGAAGGGACTGGTACATATTCGCCTTCGGCACCGCGATATAATCTTTAAACCGTCCCGGGATCGGCTTATACATCTCATGGATAACGCCGAGCGCCGCATAGCAGTCCATCACCGTATCCACGATGATGCGCACCGCAAACAGGTCATAGATCTGATCAATGGTCTTATTCTGGTTTTTCATCTTTTTATAAATGCTGAAAAAATGCTTGATACGGCCGTCTATCTGTGCTTTGATTCCGGCGCGCGCGATATGCTCTCCCACCTCGTCCACAATCGTCTGGATATACTTCTCCCGAACGCTCTTGCGGACCGCAATCGTGTCAACCAGCTCATAATAGGCTTCCGGTTCCAGATATTTTAAAGAAAGATCATCGAGTTCCACTTTGATTTTGGAAATGCCGAGCCGCTGTGCGATCGGTGAATAAATGTCCAGCGTCTCCCGCGCGACTTCCTGCTGTTTCTCGACCTTACGGTACTGTAAGGTACGCATATTGTGCAGCCTGTCTGCCAGCTTGATTAAAATGACGCGGATATCTTTCGCCATCGCCAAAAACATCTTCCGCAGATTTTCCGCCTGTCTTTCCAGCTTTTCCGCATCTTTATCGCTGCCCGTTTCCCCATGGAAACTCAGTTTATCCAGTTTCGTAACACCGTCGACAATCAGGGCCACGTCCACGCCGAATTTTTCGGCAATTTCCTCGTCCGTGATCGGCGTATCCTCCACCACGTCATGCAGAAGCCCGGCCACGATCGTTTCTTTGTCCAGTTCCAGATCGGCCAGAACGATTGCCACGCACAGCGGATGGATGATATAAGGTTCTCCGGACTTGCGCACCTGATCTTTATGCGCCTCATAGGCTACCGCGTAAGCCTTTTCAATCAGAGAAATATCATCCGAAGGGTGATATTTGCGCACACGGGTAATCAGTTCCTGATACAATGCTTCAGGACTCTGAAATTCCTCTATCGATTCAATTCTTCCGTCGTCAAAAACAACTTCTTTCTTTTCTTCTGTCGCCATATTCTCACCAGTCGCTTTGTTTTACAGTTTACCTGTTTTTTGAAGGATATTTTAAGAATACATGAACCTTACGGCTTAGTCAATATCCATCATGCAAAAAAACACAGGCCGCACAGCCTGCATTCCAGGAATTTATTTCATAAATTCTCGTCCGAAGACCGCCGCGATTACAGCAATTTTCTATAAAATGAAGATACCCTCAGTGAACAAGGGGATCAGCCCTTACGGCTCTCCCGGCCTGTCAATTTTCTTGACGATACCGGGCAGCAATGATACCATTTTAAGAAAAAGCGCACTCTTTTTTCATATTTTACAATATATTATGCGCAAAAATACCGAAAGGCTCATGTGTATGAATCAAAATGAAATTGATCTTCTGAATTTTGAGAATGAATTGTTGCGGACACGCAGAAAATTAAACGACCTGATCTATCAGATTTCCCACAGCGAACAAACGCCGGAAAGCAGATCACGCTGTCAGGAAAAGATTTTTTATCTGGAAACAGAATTAACCTATATGAATCAACAGTTTCAAATGCTGAGAGAAAATCAGGCACGGCAGGCAAACGCGGCCGCGGCGCCTCCAACGCATGTTCCGCAGACACCGGTGCAGCCCGCAATGCAGACGCAGCAGACCGCCCGGGCGCCGTTTCCGCCCCGGATGGACGGCGCTTTGCCACGGACAACGCCCCCTGTTTCCGCGGGTTTTCCCCGCCAGGATTATGAGAAAATATTCGGCAGGAGCTTTATGGGCATTTTCGCCTCCGTGCTGATCTTTATCAGCCTGATTATTTTCGCCACGCTGATGCTGCCTCATCTGACCGACGCGATGAAACTGGCCGGGCTGTATCTTTTAAGCTTCGGCCTGCTTACCGCCGGGTTCTTTCTGTCCGGCAAAAATCCGGCGAATAAATTCTACACCGCCGTCATCGGCTGCGGCGCCGGCTCATTGTACCTGTCCCTGTTATTAAGCGACCTGTATTTTAAAGTATTCGGAGATCTCGTCCTGTATGCGCTGATTCTTGTATGGGCCGTTTTTGTGAGATATCTGTCGAAATTAAAAAGCCTGGTTTTCTATATCATCGGGCAGCTCGGCATTCTGATCGCAACGATACTCGGAACCGTTCTCTGCGTCCATGACGGCGACGCGGAAAAGTTTCTCGTGTTGACGGTCTTCTACTTTATTTCCGCTTTCGTATTCTCAAATGCCGCCCCGTTTCCGCCTCTGCGGCAAAACGCCGCCCGGATTCCCGAAGGGGCCGCGGCGACGAAAACGGTCTTTGGAAACAATCTCTGCGGCCACATTTTCAGACTGTTAAATGTTTTTATCCTGACAACAGCATTTCTCTTTCCGGAATCGTTTTCCGGTCCGGGCAAAGCGGCGCCCGAAATGATTACGATCGCGCTGCTTTTATTGTTTCTTTTGATGGAGTTTGTTCTCTTCTACCGGGAAGAATACGAATGCGGCATGGCTTTCCAAATTCTGACAATAACCGCTTCCTGCCTTTTCCTATGTCTGCTCAACCGGCTTACGGAATGGCCGCAGGACGTTTTTCCGGCGCTCGTATATTCGCTGGCTGTCATTTTATTATTTTATGTCACTTTCAAAAACGCCGCATACCGAATCGTCCCGGAAATATTCGCGTTTCTGCTCATCTGGCTGGTGTGTTATGGCTCCGGCTTCCTGAGCCGTCACCTTTATATGTATCTTACGGTCATTCCTTTTCTGCTCTACGGCGGACTGAAAAAAGAAAAAACCTATCTGTACACGGGTATCGCCTTTGTATTCGGTTTTCTGCCCCTGACGGACGGCCCGGAACATCTGATTATGGTTCTTCTTTCCTACGGCCTGTTCTGCTGTTTCGCCTCCAAAACAGACGAACTGCCTTTTAAACTGGCCGGTTATCTCGTGCTGACGCTCGCGGCGGCAATGACCGTATCCAACTGCTGTTACACCTTCTTCCGACAGCATGACATAAGCTGCGGTTTTCTCAAAGCGGACCGGATTACCTTTTTCGTCATCGCCGGGCTGCATCTTGCCCTGTCCGTATTTCAGTATCTCGGCCGTCAGAAACCCGTCGAGATCATGACCTATGCCGTCAACGGCCTGCTGATGCTACTGGGCTGTATCCTTTTATACGGCAGGGTCTGGCAAATACCGGTTATTCTGGTTACCGTGCTGTTATTCACGGTCAATTCCCGGAAAATTCTGCAAAAAGACGTCCGCGCCGGCTATTATGTCGCATTCAAATACACGCTGCTGATGGTCTGCATTCTGGGTTCTTACGAAGCCGCCAGCTATCTGGTCAGCATCAGCCTGCTGTTGTTCGCCATCCTGAGCATCGTCTTCGGCTTTTACAAAGATGCGGTCACATTCCGTCTCTACGGCCTGGTTCTTTCCATAGTCAGTGTCATTAAATTAATTATGTTCGATATCCGGTACGACAGCACTCTCGAAAATGCCGTCAGCTTCTTCGTCTGCGGTCTCCTGTGCTTCGTCATCAGCTTTCTTTACAACCGCATCGATCACCGGCTGAAAAAGAAATAGGACTGGAACATAGCCCTTCTTCCGGCAGAGATTTCTTACAGCAGATAATGATTCTCTTTATCCGCCACCTGCAGCGCCGCGAGCGTATACGTTGCATAACCTTCGGCTACGAGCGGCTCCTGCCTGCACAAAGCCTCGGCCTCTTCGTAGCTTTCCGTTTTGAATATGACCATGCCCGCAACGCCGGGATATCCTTTGAACGGGCCGCAGAGCTCAATTTTTCCCTCGGCATCCAGCTTTTCCAAATTTTCCACATGCCTTGTAATAACGGCTTTGGTAACTTTGTTATACGTTTTCCCCTTTTTGATCATCATGACATACCGCCATTTTTCCATGTTTTTACCTCCTGTAAAATGTTTGATATTCGGCCGTACTTCTTAAAATTGTTCACTGAGAATAGATACTGACGATTTCGGCCGCCCTTTCCCGCAGCATGACGCGGGCCGTTTCCGGGGCAATGATTTCGACATACTTCCCGAAAGAAAGAAGATAGTGGAACAGCCAGTTATTCAGCTCATAGGGAGCTTCCACATAATAATATCCATCCTCTCCCGGACAGACCAGGCTTTCCTGAAATTCATCGTACAGCCTGTGCGCAATTTCAGGCGAAAACTTTAATTTCAAAACGGGAACATTATCGTTTCCGCCGCATTCGGATACCAGCGAATAGTCCGGCGGCAGTTCCCGTTCAAACGTTTCGGACAATACTGTAAGATGCCTTACCCTGGACAAACGGAAAATCCTGATTTCTTCTTTGTATCTGCAATACCCGACGATATACCAGGCATGGGACTTAAAGACCAGCCGCAGCGGTTCTACTGTTCTTTCCGACTTTTTCAGCTCCGAATTAAAATAGCTGAACGTAATCACATGCTTGCCCAGAATCGCATCCTGCAGTTCGGAAAACCTGATTTTTTCTTTTTCATCGCTTCCCCAATAGGAAAAATCAATCTCCAGCCATTTCTGCTCCCGCGCGTTTCTGAATACGGCGCCGATTTTACTTAGAGCCGTTTCCGCATCAGGATACCGGGCTGCCTGTAAAATCTGTAATCCCTGGCAGACACGCTGCCATTCCTCGTCAGACAATACGGATTTGTCGATCGTGTAACCGTCTATGAGGGATATACCCCCGCCGGTTCCCTTTGCGGATACTACCGGTATCCCGGCAATCGACAAAATATTGATATCCCGGTAAACCGTCCTCGTCGATACATGGAAAAAACCGGCTAATTCCTTTGCGGTCACATGCCCGTGACTGACGATATAAAAAACCATCTGAACCAGGCGTTCTATCTGCATCACAGCACTCCTTACATAATCCTCTCCTGAAAAAGGCACAAATTTACTATAACACTTTCAATATGACATATAGCTGTCCCATTGGATCATTTTTTCTCACAAATTCCGGCAAAGCAAAATGCTATGCAATCGGAAAACCTTTTGCATAGCATTTAAAATTCTTTTTGTAAAATTTACATCATGCCGCCCATTCCTGCGCCGCCTGCAGGCATTGCGGGTTCTGCTTCTTTGATGTTTGCAACAACCGACTCCGTTGTGAGGAGTGTGGATGCAACGCTTGTCGCATTCTGCAATGCGCTTCTGGAAACCTTTGCCGGATCCAGAATGCCGGCTTCTACCATGTCAACATACTCTTCTTTGAGCGCGTCGAAACCGACTCCGACGTTGGACTCTCTTACTTTGCTGATGATAACGGAGCCTTCCAGGCCGGCATTGGCAACGATATGGTACAAAGGAGATTCCAGCGCTTTCAGTACGATCTGCGCACCGGTCTTCTCGTCGCCTTCCAGCGTATCAGCCAGTTTGGAAACTTCTTTGGATGCGTGGATATATGCGGAACCGCCGCCTGCGATAATGCCTTCTTCTGCTGCCGCTCTTGTTGCCGCAAGCGCATCTTCCAGACGAAGCTTCGCTTCTTTCATCTCCGTTTCCGTTGCTGCGCCGACGCGGATTACCGCAACGCCGCCTGCCAGTTTTGCAAGACGCTCCTGTAATTTCTCTTTATCGAAATCGGAAGTAGTCTCTTCGATCTGTTTTTTGATCTGTCCGATTCTCGCCTCGATCGCTGCCTTGTCGCCTTCGCCGTCAACGATAACGGTGTTTTCTTTCTGAATTTTCACGGATTTTGCACGGCCGAGCTGATCCATCACAGCGTCTTTTAATTCCAGTCCGAGTTCGGAGCTGATCACCTGACCGCCTGTCAGAATCGCGATATCCTCTAACATTGCTTTTCTTCTGTCGCCATAGCCGGGCGCTTTTACGGCTACCACATTGAATGTGCCGCGCAGTTTGTTGACGATCAGTGTCGTCAGCGCTTCGCCTTCCACGTCTTCCGCGATGATCAGCAGTTTTGCGCCGGACTGTACGATCTGCTCCAGAATTGGAAGAATTTCCTGAATGTTGGAAATCTTCTTATCCGTAATCAGGATGTACGGATTTTCCAGTGTCGCTTCCATCTTATCCATATCCGTCGCCATATAAGCGGAGATATAGCCTCTGTCAAACTGCATGCCTTCTACCAGATCTAACTCTGTCAGCATGGTCTTGCTTTCTTCAATCGTAATAACGCCGTCGCCGGATACTTTTTCCATAGCGTCCGCTACGAGCTGTCCTACTTCCTCATCGCCCGCGGAAATAGCCGCTACTCTTGCGATATGCTCCTTGCCGTTTACTTTGGAGCTCATCTTCGCGATCGCCTCTACCGCAGCATCCGTTGCCTTCTTCATGCCTTTTCTCAAAATAATCGGATTAGCGCCTGCTGCCAGGTTCTTCATACCCGCATTTACCATTGCCTGTGCCAGAACCGTCGCCGTCGTCGTGCCGTCACCCGCAACATCGTTTGTCTTGGTTGCAACTTCTTTTACAAGCTGTGCGCCCATGTTCTCGAAAGCATCTTCCAGTTCGATCTCTTTTGCGATCGTAACGCCGTCGTTTGTGATCAGCGGCGCGCCATAGGATTTATCCAGAACAACGTTTCTTCCTTTCGGTCCAAGTGTGACTCTTACCGTATCGGTCAGTTTATTAACGCCGGCTTCCAAAGCTGCCCTTGCCTCTGCTCCATATTTGATTTCCTTTGCCATGATGAATCTTCCTCCTGAAATTATTTTCTGTTTCTGCTTTTACAGCTTCTCATATTCTCTGCGAAACGCCTGTTGGCGCAGGCATCGGATTTTCTTCTCATCCTTCGCATACTGCCAGAATATCATTCTGTCTTACGATAATATACTCTTCTTCTTCGATCTTTACTTCCGTTCCGGAATATTTGGAATAGATCACCTGATCGCCGACTTTTACTTCCATCTTTACTTCTTTGCCGTCCACAACGCCGCCCGGCCCTACTGCGATTACTTCTGCCTGCTGCGGTTTCTCCTTGCTCTGTCCCGGAAGAACGATGCCGGATTTGGTCGTCTCCTCGGCTACTAACTGTTTCAATACAACTCTGTCACCAAGTGGTACTAATTTCATATTTTCTGCCTCCTTCAATAATATCCCTTCATTTACGGCAGCCGGCTGTGCTTTCTCTTTCGGGCGGCCGCCATCCTTTTGTTGTTCTGTTAGCACTCATTTGTGTCGAGTGCTAATCGTTAAGCATATATTAGTTTTATCCCTGTCACTTTGCAAACTTAAACAAAGTTCTATTTCTTTTATTTTCTTGAAATTATCTCTTGTTTTCTTCCATTTTCTCTTATTTTCTTATCACCTCCCAAAAATTTGAATTTAATACTTTTTTTAGAATTGCCGATAATCGGCATAATAATACCGGGCCGCAGGGCCCGGCATGCACTTATTTTCCTTTTTCCAGCCGCTCCCGGTATCCGGGCGCGTTTTTAATTTCAAACTTGTTATCAAACATCTCATATTCCGCATCCGGCAGCTTATCCGCTATTTTTTCCTCTACGTTCGTTTTATAGACGATGCCGCAGGCCACGGAAGGCGCCAGCTTTTCATCCTCAAAAGCGAGACAGTCTGCCTGTACTCTCTGACAGTATGCCTCCGCTTCGCCTTCGTCCGCCATCGGAATCAATATGACAAACACATCGCCGTCCACGCGGCCGATCTCATAATCCGCTTTTGCTTCTTTCTGTAAAAATCCGGCAATCGTTTTGATCAGACGGTCGCTCTCTTCATCGCCGAAATGATCGTTGACATATTTCCAGTCGTTGATGTTCGCATTGATCACGGCCACCGGAACGACTTCCGAAGCGTCCATTGCCCGCATGCGCTCTTCAAAATAGAATTTATGATAAACACCCGTCAGCGCGTCATTCGTTTCCCCGTTTACCGTCTGCACATGCTTTTCACCAAGACGCTCTTCCAGTTCGTCCATATAAATCGCGTATTCCCGGTGTCTGTACGCCTCTTCGCCGAGGCAGGAAAACATCCTTACTTCCGCGTCAAGCATATCTTCGACAAGCTGCTCTTTGCCCGTTTCCACGCCGTCCGTTTTCACATAAAGATGCGCGATCGTCCTGTTGCAGACCCGCACCTTTTTCCCCGGTTCTCCTACCACATCCGGCAGAAATCCGGCAAAATTCCCGACGGATACGACCTTCTCTCCGTGCCGGTCCGTCAGCAAAAGCTCCGCTCCCGTCAGCGCCGCAAGCGCCTTTAAATGTTCCCGTAACGAATCCACCGGATACAGATTATCCATCGCATAATTTTTAATATTTTCCCTGATTCTCTTTTCAAAAGGAACCGCTCCGTAGTCCATACCGCATACCTCTCCTATCCCCATTGATTCTATTGCAAATCTGTGTTAAGTATACCTTTTTTCTTGAAATTTGTCTACCCTCTGTAAACAGGAGGAAGCGCCCATAACAGGCGGCAGCAAACCGGAGCAAGGCGTCGGGCGGAGCATGGTTCTCTGGCGGAGGCCCTGGAAAAGCGCCGGTACTTAGTGAAAAAGACGCTTTGCGGCTTTTGAACTTAGCACCGCTGCCGCTTTTCGCGGAGCGGAAGCGTGCCTCCAAAGAGAACCATGCTCCGCCCGGCGCCCCGCTCCGGTTTGCTGCCGCCTGTTATGGGCACACTACTACCAAAATACTACTGAAAGAAGTATGGTATTTTACAGACTTTTACTCTATGCTTATTATAGAAACATATATACTGACAAAAAAGGAGGTCTCCCATGTATTTTATTTCCATTCTCGCTGTCGTTATCGCATCGGTCATCCTGAGTTTTTCGCTGACCCTTTCCGTTTCCTTCAAAAATTTTCTGGATTTTCCGAGTCTGCTGCTGATTCTGCTCCTCAGCATTCCGATTCTGATTTCATCCGGGCTTCTCAGGGACTTTAACAATGCTTTCCGCATTGCCATAGGGAAAAAGAAAAGCGGCGGCCTGACCGAAATCAAGCGGGCCTGTAAGGCCGTCGGCCTGATGATCCGCACCTTCCTGTTAAGCGGCCTTTTTCTGTTTCTGATTTCCATGATCACGGTACTTCACTCTCTGGATACGCCGGATGCGCTTGGACCCGCAATTTCCGTTTCCCTGCTCTGCTTCATCTATGGCACGGCGCTTGCCCTTATGCTGCTCCCCATCAGAGCCATTTTGCAGGTACGCATCATTGAGTTCATGCAGGAACCGGAAAACGGGCTTTTACAGGAAAAAGAAGACCCGCACGGCGGATACGCAGAGGAAACACAATCGGAAACGGAGTAGCCTATGAAAAATCTTGCCAAAACGGCGTCCCTTCTTACTTATATTGTCATTTTATCAATTTTATTACAATTCAGACTGTCAGAACTGTTCGATTTCAAACAGTTCTGCCTTGTTCTTGCCGGCATGTTCCTTCTTTTCTTTCCGGGCTTCAGCCGCGGTGAAACCAGACAAAATTATGCCGGTCAGCTGGCCTCCTGTGCGCTTTATGCCAGCTATATCCAGACTTTTATCCTTCTTTTTCTGCTTCTGTCAACGGAGGTAACGCAGGAGCATCTGTTCCGGGAAGTCGCATTGCGGTGCCGTCCCATCCTGTACGGCATCTGTCTTTGGGTTATTTTCTCCATTGAACCGGAAAAAACGCCCGAAAGCAGAACTGTTCCGGACAGCGGTCCCGCAAAATCGCCCGCACCGGAAATGCCGGAAGAGCGAAAGTATAAAACGGCATCGGAAACTTACGAAGCTTACCGCCGTCTTGGCCTGACAAACCGGGAATCGGAACTTGCGCTTTTGATCGAAAAAGGAAAGAGCAACAGCGAAATCGCCGCGGAACTGAACATTTCCGAAACAACGGTAAAAAAACATATTTCAAATATTTTCGAAAAACTAAAGATCAGCCGCCGGGAACAGATACGGGAACAGCTCCGGCAGACGGCTTCCAATTCCCAACCTGATGTGTTAAAATAGCTAATAAATCATATTTTTGTATCAGGTGGAGAAATATCATGACGCATAAAGAAAAAGCCGTGCAGCTTTTGAATCAGCAATACCACTGTTCTCAGGCATTATTTGGCTCCTTCGCGGAGGATTTCGGACTCGATTTAAAAACCGCTTTCAAAATAAGCACCTGTTTTGGCGCCGGCATGCGTCAGGGCGGAACATGCGGCTGTATCACCGCTTCTTTGCTGATACTGGGACTGGCCCTCGGATTCTACGATTCCCAGGATCGGGAACTGGAGGTATACGCAAATAACAAAACCGAAGAATTGATACGCCTTTTTACGGAAAAAATGGATGGCGCGGTCAACTGCCGGGATATTCTCGGTAAAGACATTACCAGGCCGGAGGAAATGGCCGTCATCCGCCAGGAAGGACTGATTCTGAAAAAGTGCCCGCGCGCGCTGAATGTCAGCATCGACATTCTGGAAGAAATGCTCGCCGATATTCTCAAAAATAAAACGGAAAGCGCCATTTCCCCGGAAGATCTTCCGAAGACAGACGAAATGCAGAGCATTCTGAAAGGGGTTGCCCGTTTGAAATGTTTCCGCAGAAACGTCAATAACCTTCTCCATTCCTCCTCCCGGAAAATCGGATTTATCCAGTTCGATATTTCCAGATTTAAGATTATCAACGATCTGTACGGAGAGAGATTCGGCGATGAAATCCTCGATTTTATCAACAGACAGTTAAAGGAATTATGCCGTCCCGATCAATATTATGTGAATCTGCGCAGCGATGTTTTCATGATCGTAACAGAATATGAAACGGATGACGAACTTTTGACATTCATTCACCGGATCGACGAAAGCATCAACTGTTTCAAGGACGTAAAGCTTCATATTACATTCGGTGTCTACACGGCTGAGGATGAAGCCGCCGAGATGAGGCAGATGGAAGACCGCGCTGCTATGGCGAGAAAATCTTCCAAAAATAATATTCTGACAAACGTTCTTTTTTATAAGGAACAGTTTAAGGAAACGCTCTATAACAGAAAATTTATCGAAGAAAACATGGAAAACGCCATCGCAGAAAACCAGTTTATGATGTACCTTCAGCCGAAATACAGCATTACGAGGAATAAGATTATCGGCGCGGAAGCCCTTGTCAGATGGCATCATCCCACCCGCGGCATGATCTATCCCGACCAGTTCATCCCCATAATTGAAGAAAACGGCTTCATCAAAAAAGTCGATTATTATATCTGGGAGAAGGCATGTCTTTTTATTAAAAAATGTCAGGATGCGGGCATTCATTCCTGTCCCGTCTCCGTCAATGTTTCCCGCATTCATCTGCGCGATAACGAATGTATCGGCGTGCTTTCCGGCCTCATAGAAAAAAACGGCATTTCCCGGAAACTTCTCGAACTGGAAATCACCGAAACGGCTGACAGCCAGCAGGTGAGCAAAAAAGCTCTTGCGCTCAGGGAAGAAGGTTTTACCCTTTTAATGGATGATTTCGGAAGCGGCTACTCTTCCCTGAACATTCTGCTGGAAACACCGTTCGACGTCATCAAACTGGACCGAAAATTCATAGAAAACATGATGGTATCCGACAAGGGCAGATTAATTCTGGAACAAGTTGTCTCCATGTCGGACAAATTAGGGCTTGGCCTGCTCGCAGAAGGCGTGGAGACCCGCGAACAGATCGATCTGCTGCAAAAAATCGGCTGCGATCAGGTGCAGGGCTATTATTATGCAAAACCTATGCCGGAAGAAGATTTTTTTGCGCTGCTGACCGGACAGCCGAATGCCTGACTGATTACTCACGGCCCGGAACGGAACGTTCGTCTTCCTTATACCATTCCAGCTCCCTCGCCGGAATGGTCTGGAAATTGTCTTCCCCTTCTCCTACCCTGAGAATGACATTCCGGATGCCTGCCTGAATAATCATCCGGGCGCATAAAGGGCACGGTTTTGCCTTATGCACCGAACAATCCTCCGGATTTATGCCCGTCAGATACAGATCGGCGCCAAGCGTCTGCTCCCTGGAACAGTTCAACAGCGCATTGGCCTCCGCATGAATGGCACGGCAGATCTCATATCCTTCTCCCTGGTGCATATTCCGGGGAATCCTCGGACAGATGCCGGTGTCACAGCAATTCTCAAATCCCCGCGGAGAACCGTTATATCCTGTGGAAATAACCGCATCGTCTTTTACGATAACCGCTCCGTACTTTCGTTTAATGCAGGTACTGCGGTAGGCAAAAGCCTCTGCGCAGTTCAGATACGTATCTATCTTGGAAATTCTTTTATTCGCCTGTGGTATTACCATATAAATCCCCCTGTTCTCATTCCGTATGCGCCGTTTCACCCGACGCGGCTTTCCGAAACCGGCCTTCGCCAAAAAAACCGGCGAACAAGAACACAATAGCAAACACCGGACGGCTTGTCAATGCGGATATGCCAAAAAACGATGGACAGGCATTCCCACAGCTTTTATAATATGAAAGGAATACAAAAGGAGGACTTGTCAATGAAATTTTTAGAAAAAAACCGGAAAGGGTTCCTGCTCTGTCTGGCGATCGCCGTGCCTTCATGGTTTCTCGGAAAACAGTTTCCCATTATCGGCGGCGCAGTTATCGCCATCATCGCCGGCATGATCATTACCCTTTTTATCAAAAACAAAACGCCCTTTGAATCAGGCGTAAAATTTACTTCCAAAAAAATACTGCAATGGGCCGTAATTCTGCTGGGCTTCGGTATGAATCTGACCGTTATTTTACAGACCGGAAAACAGTCCCTTCCGATTATCGTCAGCACCATTGCCACTTCCCTTGTAATCGCCTTTCTTTTGCACAAGGCCATGCACATTCCCGGAAAAATATCCACATTGGTCGGCGTCGGCTCCTCCATCTGCGGAGGTTCCGCCATAGCGGCGACGGCTCCGGTAATCGATGCAGACGACGAAGAAGTGGCGCAGGCCATATCCGTTATCTTCTTCTTTAACGTGCTGGCCGCTTTGATTTTCCCGACTTTTGGAAAAATCATCGGTTTCGCGGTCGATACCGGAGAAGCTTTCGGCATTTTTGCCGGAACAGCCGTAAACGATACTTCCTCCGTCACGGCGGCCGCTTCCACCTGGGACAGCATGTGGGGACTCGGTTCCGCAACATTGGACACCGCGGTCACCGTCAAGCTTACCCGTACCCTTGCCATCATACCGATCACGCTTGTGCTGGCCATGCTCCGTACAAGAAACGAAAAACGAAACGGCGATTCCGGCAAAAAAGTAAGCATGAAACAGATATTTCCTTTTTTTATCCTCTACTTTATCGCCGCTTCCGTTATTACCACCATCGCAGTTTCCGCAGGCGTTGATGCAGGCGTATTTACACCCGTCAAAGAACTGAGCAAGTTCTTTATCGTTCTCGCCATGAGCGCCATCGGCTTAAACACCGATATTATAAAACTGATCAAAACAGGCGGCAAGCCCATCGTCATGGGGTTTTGCTGCTGGATCGGCATCACCGGTGTCAGCCTGCTGATGCAGCATTGGATGGGGATTTGGTAAAATCGCCGCCCGGCGGCGGCGATTACGAGAATGCTGCGCATTCTCCCTCGGAATGGTTTTGACGACTGCATTTTCATGCCGATTTGGTAAAATCGCCGCCCGGCGGCGGCGATTACGAGAATGCTGCGCATTCTCCCTCGGAATGGTTTTGACTATGGCATTTTCCATGCCGATTTTACGAGAATGGTTTTGACTATAATTTTTACTCCCGCCGTCCTTTCCGGCCGCAGGACTTTGCTTCCGTACAGTAGCCGTACTCTTCACACTTTGGAACAAAATAGCGCTCCGTCAGGTAATGCCATTCCTCGGAGTAGGCGCCAAGCGCCGCCGCCATATCGTTCATCAGTTTCCGGTACTCCCAATATGCTCTCGTGCAAAGACGCTGATGCGCCATATCGATCAGATTTCTGAGATTTGTCCGAAATACCACCTTGCTTTCCATGCCAAGCGGAAGCAGCATTGCAATATCCTCTCCCGGCATTCCCAGTTCTTCCAGTTTCTGCATCGCTTTTAAAACTTCCGACACCGCTCCGTCATAAACCGCCTTCGCCTCAGCGTTTCCCTCGATCTGCGGCGGCGTAACATAAGGAAATCCTTTTCTGTAATCGATATATCTTGTAGATGCCTGAAGCCTTGTCGGCCCGCCGCCGATATGCGTATACAGTTCTCTGATGACCCTCGCCGAATAGCCGTCCAGAATCATATATACCTGCGGATATTCCCATGTTCTTCCATGACCTGATGACAGACAGTGAATCCCTCTTTTATAGTTTTTAACCGCATCGGTAATATCCGCCCCCCAGCAGACGCCGGCTTCCCTCCCGATCAGACTGACCGGATCAGTGGTCGTTTCCTTTTGTATGATAATTTTACTCATCGTCCGTTTCTTCCTTTCTGTTTTCTATACCGATTTTCCCATTGCTTTTCCGCGGCTTTCCTTTCAATTCAATGGTCGTACAATCCGGGATAATCCGTTAAAGCAAGAGATTTTTCTTTTCCCTCTTTTGATTTATATATGCCCATAATCATTTCTTCCTCAGTTCACAGCTTTGTATGATTTTCATTTATTGTAACGTATTTGTCGTCACTTATCAAGTCACACTGACAGCCATGACTTTCTCTCAGTTTGCGGACTTTGAAGATAAAACGCTATCAGCGTCGGCACAAAGCCGCAATTGAAAAATCAGTGCATCGGCACACGCAGCCCGGCAGATTTAGAGAAACTTTAAAGACAACCCTGTTATACTGATAAAAGTTTCGGAGGCAGAACACTGTTTCCGTTATAAAAAAGCAAAGCGAGGACAAAAGATGATCAGAAAATGTACGGCAATAGCAAGTATCATGATTCTTATACTTGCGTCGGCAACCGGATGCGCCGGCGGAAAAGGCGCAGAGGCGCAAACTTCCATGCCTCCCCTGGAAGATGCGTCGATCGAAGACAACGCTGAAGACCGGCAGAATCAGAGCGCCGGACCGGAGCAAAACACACCGGAAACCTCCGGAGCAGACCAGTCCGCGGAAGCGGCCGAGAACGGAAGCAGCTCTCCGGATACGGAGAATCCTGCCGAAAACGGCGAGAGCGCTCTTCCGGATATCATTATTATCGGCGGAAAAGTGCGAAGCGTCTCGCAGGACAGTTTTGTCATCAGCCGCGTGCTGACAGACGATACTGACGGTCCCGGCAGTATTGTGATTATTCCGGAAAAAGGCAGCCCTGATGAAGAACTTGTCACCATCCGCTGCACGGATTCCACCGCTTTTGAACGCTGGGTCATATCGGGCGGCGGCGCAGGCATCGAGAAGACGGAAGCCGCTTTTTCCGATATTCAGGAAGACGGCGGTCTTGAGGCCGAAGGATATTTTGAAGGAGAAGAATTTATGGCGGAAAAAGTGATTATCGAAATCTATGAATAGGCAAAGAGAATCTTTATGATGGTCTGACAACAAATTCACCCCGGCCGCATATTACAAAGGCCGGGGTGAATGCCGTTCTTTTATCAGTCCGTCTCTACAAATGATACTGTTCGGAAAAGCATCCGTAATTTGCAATGTCAAACCGCTTCCCCTCCCGCTTCGGATACGCTGCGGTATCATAATACAGATTATCCACAAGCAAAATATCTCCGATATGCCTCGCATACAATACCCTTTCATCAAAACAGTAAAATTCATTCTGCAGCAGTTCCAGGCGTCCATGATAGTACCATTCTTCGCTGCTTTCCACTTTGGGCCATACCGTAACGGGCGCTTCTCCCCACGCGGGAATATAGGCACAGTTCATAAAACGGTTCGCTTTCAGGACTACGGAGCCAGCTGCCCCGGATTCATACCAGGAGCAGGCTTCTCCTTCCAGATAAACAGCCGCACCCGCCGTTTCGAACACACAGTCTTCTACCAGCGCCTTTTTGCAGGTAAGCAGGATTCCTCTTGCACGGTTTTTCCGAAACTCGCATTTTCTGATTATAACATCGGGCGAAAGCGTCAGATTTTCCACCACCGGATTTTGCGGCATACATTGCGGCAATTCTCTGTCGAATACTGCCAGCACAGCGTTATCCCGGACGGAAATACTTTCAAAATGTCCTTTCCATACAGGCTTCAGATACCGCGCATCCAGAATGGCCGCCTCGTCGCCCGGCCGCGCCATTTTTACGCCGTTCTGCTCCGGATGTCCCCATCCCAGAAGCAGTTTATTGTTATCTATCTGCGTTTTGACCGGAGAATAAAAACCATGCACGTTCACGCCGTCATCCATCTGCTTTTCAAACCGGCACCTTTCCAGCTTTATTTCTCCCGCACAGCTCACAAAATGCGCGGCATCGGCCGAGGCGGCATAACAGCGCGGGTTCTTTTCATCGGGAAACACATGGAAGTCATACAGACCGATATTCGTACAGCGTTCCGCCAAAATTCCCATGCCCTCCGCATGATGAACCGTTATCCTTTCGATTGTAAATTCAGAAGAATCCGACACGTAAAAGGCCGGATTGCTCCGTGGATGATGCCGCATCACAAGCCGGTTCCCCGCGCGGCTTCCTGCAAAAAAGCGCTCTTCTCCCTTTAATGTAAAACTTACTCGGCCGGGGCCCGCTTTCTCAATGACCGGGTGCAGTCCCACTTTCTGTTGTGCCGTGCAGAAATAGAGATCATCCGTTCCGTAAGCAGGCCCGCCGGTCACACCGTCCATTTCAAGACACAGATGCAGCGGAAAGCAATTATTTTCACCGGTAAAATACAGACAGTTATCCGCAATATGCCATTGATATTTCCCGGCATCTATCTCCACCACCATTTTCCCGGAATCGACGCTGATGATTGTTCCTTCCGAATAAGCGGGAACGGCATAATCAACGGAAAAATTTTTCAAACCGACATGCCGGCTTTCCCGTATATAGAAAGGAAGGATATCCGTATGAAATATAAATCTGCTTCCCGCACCGTCTATTTCAAAGCGTTCGAAATGTTCCAGCCGGAAGGCTGCCGTTCTTTCCCCGCATTTATGGTGATTTGAAATGCAGAAACTTTCCTTTACGCCATATTGCGGATAAAAATGATAGGTTCCCGGCTCCAGCGCAAGCGACACATTTTTCATATCCCGCAGTCTGCAAAGCGCATCAGCCAGGGTCTTTATCAGGAACGGATCGTTTCCCGGCACAATTCCAAACTCTGTTCCATAAATCGTTCTCATCTTCCTAATCCTTCCCGAAAAAAAGGATGGGTAATCACCCACCCTTTCCTATCTGTTGTTCCGGTTAGTTTGCTTCCAGATATGCAATCGCCTGCTGCTGAATTTCATCATATACTTTCTGTGCGCCTGCGGCTTCCATCTTCTCGCGCAGCTTTTCCGTATCAGCCTGCGGATCATCCGTAAAACCAAGTCCCAAAAGTTTATAATCCGTATTGAAAATTTCACCTATTGCGGCAATTTCATTTTTAACCGACTCATCATTGAACACAAAGGTCTGGAAACGCTCACTTTCCGCCGTCTCCTGCCATACCGCATTCAACTCTGTCAAATTCGGAATGCCTCCTTCAATCATACGCCAGTATGCGTCATTTCTGACACCCCAGTTACAGTTGCTGTCATAAGCATAATTCGTGCTGTCCGGAAGGGATACTAACAGGCCGTCACCTGCGTCTTCCCAATGCTTTCCTTCGATGCCGTAGCAGAATAAGCTGTTGATCTCTTCATCGTTGCGCAGATAATCAAGCGCCATCAATGCGCGTTCAGGATTCTTTGATTTGGAAAAGATGCTCATACCGTTTGCCAGATAAGAATTCAGTACCGGCGGCACGCCATCCTGCGCGTCAAATACTCTGATATCCCATTCGGGATGCTCTGCGCTGACAGAAGCGTAAACGCTCTTTGCCGTGTTGCCGTTCATCATCGCCAACGCCGATTTTCCTGCCTGGAAACTCTCCGTATTGTTCTGTGTATTAACAACCGCATTCTTGCTCCAGAATCCACGGTCTCTCCAATCCTTTAAGCGTGTAATAACTTCAAGAAATGTTTCCTGGTCAAAATCACCCTTAACGGTAATATTTCCATCCGCCTCGCTTGCGCTTGCCATAACCTGCCACGGGCCGATTTCCGAAATGATTTCGTTGTTTTTCGAATTGTTTTCCCAGTTCGCCTTTTTCCACATACGATCATACAGGAACAGCTTATCATAATCCGAACCTACATCGATTGGGATCAGGGAAGGTTCGTTTTGTACGATGGCATCCATGTAAGCTTCCGCCTCATCCAGTGAAGCAACCGATGTAATACCGTATTTATCCATCAAATCGCCTCTTGCCATGTAAACATAAGCGGTAATTTCCTTATAATTCATCGGCAGCATATATACCTTGCCGTCCACTTTTGCCTGTTCCCATGCTTCTTCGTACATCGTTTCCGCAGTCATCGGCGCATATGTTTCCAGCGCTTCCTGCGTAATTTCATAAAATCCCTGCTTGGTAGCCTGTGCATTGTAGAAACACCAGTCAGCGGTATAAATAATATCCCAGTCTTCTCCGGATGCAAAAATCAGCGGGTATTTCTGTTCATATTCGCTCCAGCTCATGAATTTTACTTCGATTGTCGCATTGATCTCCGCTTTTAACCGCTCGTTGATCTTGGCGAATACTTCGTCATTATCCACCGGACGGTCACCGATCAGGTACATAACCAATGTAACTTCTTCCGAAATATCCGGTCCGGCCGGCGCCGCTTCCGTATCCTGTGCCGTTTCCTGTGTTTCGTCCTGTGCCGCTTCCGGCTGTTTTGCCGTCTGCGTATCCGCAGCAGCCGGACTGCTCTGGCCGCCGGACTCCTGAGCGCCGCAGGCACATAACGTCACAAGCAGCATCGCAAACACCAGCAGCAATGAAACAACTCTTTTCTTTTTACCAATCATACTTTTTTCCTCCTTTTTTATAAAACAATTACTATGATTATCCTTTTACTGCCCCGATGGTAACCCCCTTTACAAAATATTTTTGCAGGAACGGATATAATAAAACGATAGGACCCGTTGCGATGACCGTCATCGCCAGCTTCATCGGCTCACTCGGTACATCGCTTGCCGCAATGCCGCTTCTTGCAGCCGCGGCATTGATTGCCTGCGCTTTCGTCAGTATATTGTTTAAATAATACTGTAACGGATAAAGCTCCCTGCGTCCCTCATCCAGAAACAGCATCGCGTTATACCAGTCATTCCAGTAATTGAGTGCGATAAACAGGCCTACCGTAGCCAGCCCGGCTTTGCTGAGCGGAAGTGCAATTTTAAAGTATACCACCAGATCTCCCGCGCCATCCAGATAGGCGGATTCATATAACGACTCCGGTATGCTCATCATATAGCTTTTTAAAATCAGCAGATACGTCACGTTGACAAGAATCGGAAGAATCAACGCTATGATATTGTTATGAAAACGCAGGTACTTCGTATTGAATATGTACCAGGGAACCAGCCCGCCTCCAAAAATGGAGGTGAAATAGAAGAAAAAGGAAACCTGATACCGATACCTGAAATTTTTATTCGCCAGAACATAAGATGCCATGCTCGTCACCAGTAACCCCAGCCCGGTTCCTACTACCGTTACCAGTATCGTCACACCGTATGCGCTGATCAGCTCTTCCGGAATCCGGAACAGCATCTGATACGCATCCAGAGAAAACTGTTTCGGAATCAACTGATAGCCGTTCAGCAAAATGGACTGCTGATCCGAAAACGAACCGCTGATTACCAGCCAAAAAGGAAGCAGACAGGCCGCGGACAGCACGATCAGCGCCAGATGCGACACAAGACTGAATATCAGCCTGTCATAATCTTTGTGTTTTTTTCTTCTATAATTTATTGCTGCCATGCAAAAATCCTCCTCGTCTTTTCGTCCGATTCCCATGTCTCCTCCTCAACATGCGGACTCTATGGTTAAAACAGCGCATAATCCGGTTCTGCCTTCTTCACGATATAATTCGCAATCAGTACCAGTACGAAAGAAACTCCCGACTGATAAAGCCCCGCTGCGCTTGTCATTCCAAATTCCTGCAAGGTAAGCATGGAGCGCGTCACATAAGTATCGATGACATCCGTAACTTCCAACACCATCGGGTTGTTGCCCGTCACCTGCCAGAACATCTGAAAATCGCCTTTCATAATCGTTCCGATGGCGAGCAGGAACAGAATAACCACCGTAGGCCTGATACACGGCAGCGTGATATAACGTATCTTCTGCCACATCGTCGCGCCGTCCAGTTCCGCGGCTTCGAACATTTCCCCGTCAATGCTGACAATGCTTGCCAGATACATGACCGTGCCGTAGCCCACGTTTTTAAAGGCGCTGACGATAATCAGGATGACCGGCCACGCGTTCTTATTGGAATATACATCTATCGGCTCCGCTCCGATTCCCTTTAAAAAGGCGTTTACCGCACCAAATTCGTAATTAAACATGTTATAGATAAAAGCGCCGACCACAACCCAGGAAATAAAATAGGGAAGGAACATAACGGACTGGGTAATTCTTTTGAATGCCTTTCCCGCAAGTTCACTCAGCATGATCGCACAGGTAATCTGCAGGAATGTATTTACGCACAGGAACGCAATGTTATAAAGAATCGTATTCCTTGTGGTAAGCCAGGCCTTTCCGGATTTAAAAAAATACTGGAAATTATCGAAGCCGACCCACGGACTTCCGAAAATCCCGTCGTGATAGTTAAACTCCTTAAAGGCCAGAACAACACCGGCCATCGGAATATAACACATCAAAATCACCACTACTGCCGCCGGAAGCAACATCAGCCACTTGGTCCGGTTTTTGCGCAGATCCTGTAAAAACGGATGCTTTCTGCTATTCATGATAAAATTCCCCTCCTTTTTCTTCCTGTGAATATACTGTCATGTATCCTGACAGACTTATCTTAACAAACTTACACGGGCAGTTACAACGGAACTAAATTACGAAAGGGAGACAGGATTTTGTTATTTGTCATTTTGCGCAAAATTCGACCCGTTTTAAATTGAAATATCTTCTTCTTTTGTATATTATGATTATAAAATCAGTTTTTTATCAGGGGGTTGTTGAATGAATTATACAGTTTTAATCGTAGATGACGAAGCGATGCCGAGAAAAGTGTTGAAAGAGCATCTTCCCTGGGAAGCACTCAGAATTACGCAGATTTTCCAGGCGTCAGACGGTCAGGAAGCCATCGAACAGGCCCGCCAATGTCTGCCGGATATTGTAATCAGCGATATAAAAATGCCCCGCATGAACGGCATTGACATGGCTTTTGCCATCCGGAAGTTTTGTCCCGGCTGTCAGTTTATCTTTTTAAGCGGCTATTCGGACAAGGAATATTTGAAAGGCGCGATCAGATTAAAGGCCGCAAACTACGTTGAAAAACCGATCGATCTGGAAGAAATCGGTCAGGCCCTTTCCGATGTCGTAGCAGAACTGGATAAACTGTGCAAAGAAGATTCGCCGGATACACAGCGCATACTGTTTTTCCACGGACACAGAGATTCGGAGGCGCCTCTCAACACCAGCGTTTTTCAGGGCAGTCAGGACCATCTCGATTCCATTGCCGAAAGCATCCGGCACCGCAAAGAATCGGATACGGAAAACGCGCTGCGCAGACTATCCCGGGAAACTGCACTGTGTGAAGGAACGGATCCCGACTATCTGCGCCATTTTTACCGGCAGATCGTATTTCTGTTCCTGACAGCCGCCGAAAATTATAACATAACCGCCGTCACCCAGAAGGCCGATTACTATTTATATACGGCCGCGGACAAAGAAACCCTGTCGGAATTATGGAATACCCTTCTCGATCTTTCGCGGACATACTTTTCCGCTTTAACCTGCCAGGATACGGACATCGCGTCCCGGGTGGACCGCTATCTGGAGCAGAATTATCAGAATCCGGCCCTTACCGTACAGGACGCGGCACACGATCTCGGTTTTACAAATACGTACCTGTGCGCCGCCTACAAAAAAAGCTGCGGAAAAACCATTAACCAGCACCTGACGCAGCTCCGGCTCCTGCATGCCAAAGAGCTTCTCGCCGGTTCCACGCAGAAGCTTTATGAAGTGGCCAAAAACGTAGGTTATGCCAACGGAAAATATTTTACGAAACTTTTTACCCGGGAAACAGGACTTTCACCGAAAGAATACAGGGAGCGGCACCGCAATGAAACATAAATCTTTTTTCTCCAACTGCCCTTTTTTAAGAAGCCTCAAAAGCAAGCTTCTGTGCACATATTTTCTGCTGGTCGTGCTTCCGCTCGGCTTTTTTACCCTGTATACTTATCTGCGTGTACGGAATGTCATACAGGAACAGACGTTTACCGCCATGCAGAACGCTTTTGATAATACGGTAAACTCCATGCAGCAGTCTCTTGACAAACTGGACGCCACGATTGATATTCTTGCCCTGGATTCTCTTGTATATGCCATGGCGTCCAATGATCCGGACGATTTTACCTATATCCGCCGACTGGAAGATTCCAACCAGCTTACGCTCACCTTTGAGCACCTGTGCAGTCTTTCGGATATCAAACGCATCCGTCTTTACGTAAACAACAATTATCTGTATGCCACCGGGCAGAATAACATTATCCAGCTTCGCGAAGTATCGGACGCCGGCTGGTACGATGCCCTTTTCGAACAAAATGAAAGGATGTGGTTTGCTCCGGCGGATTTTCATGACCAGCCTTTACAGGAACAGCCTTATTTTTCCTCCATGCAGGTAATTTACAACCCGCGCAACGTCAATGAACCGCTTGCCGTCCTGCGCGCCGATGCGGATGCCTCGCAGATGATTTCCATGGTTGAAAATACTTCCGTGACGAAAAACGGCATACTGCTCCTTCTAAAAGATAAGGAAATTCTCTATCATTCGGCCGGAAACACGCCTTCCGATACGCTGTGCGCTATCGTGGAAGAACTCCCTTCACCGGATGAAAACGGATGGGTGCCGATTCAGGCGGCGGGGAAACATTATTATGCCCAGTGCTCTCCCCTCTCCAAATCCGGCTGGTACATGGCCGGCATTCTTCCTTTTAACGATATCTTCCATTTGAGCCACGAACTGCGTTTTGAAATGCTGCTCGCCGTTGTGCTGATCAGTATCATCGCGTATCTGCTCGCCATTGCGATCAGCCGGTCCACTTTAAACCGGATTACGCTTCTCACACAGACAATGCAGACCGTGCAGGAAGGCAACGTTGACGTCCGGCCCGTACCCTCCGGAAATGATGAAATTGCGCAGCTCATGGGAAATTTTAATTTAATGATGGACCGCATAGACCGGCTGATGGACGAAAAGGTCATGTACGGGCAGCAGATTAAAAATCTGGAGCTGAAAGCCCTTCAGGCACAGATCAATCCGCATTTTCTCTATAATTCGCTGGATTTGATAAACTGTACCGCAATTTCCCACAGCGTGCCGCAGATCAGCCGCATGGTAAAAGCCCTCGGCCAGTTTTACCGCCTTTCTTTAAGCGGCGGAAACGAGCAGATACCGCTTGCCGGCGAAATGAAGCATGCCCGGCTTTATGTTGATATACAAAATATGCGTTTCGAAGACAGCATACAGGCTCACTGGTCACTGGATGAAGACGCCGGCCGATGTCTGATCATTAAAATCATCCTCCAGCCTCTGATCGAGAACGCCATTCTTCACGGTATTTTCGAAAAGGATTCCAAGCGCGGAAATCTATGGGTATCCGCCAGAAGAAATGCTGATGTCATTACCATCACCATAGAGGACGACGGCGTCGGCATGAATGAAGAAGAACTCTATGCCGCCTTTTTCTCCGCCGAACGTAAAAGCCTCTCGGAAACTTCCGGCGGCTACGGCGTCCGCAACATATGCGACCGCCTGTTAATCGCATATGGGGAACCATACGGCCTCTCATGCGAAAGCACACCGGGCAGGGGAACTACCGTCACCATATCTATTCCGGCCATTGAACCGGAATAGATGATCATAACAAAAGAACCCGCCAGACAATACTGGCAGCAGAAAGGAGCAACATTTTTATGAATTATTCCATTTTTAACGATACGGATTGGCTCTATCCCGATTCTTCCCACAGCAGGACAGAACATATCCGGCTCACGGTTCCCCGCGGCGGACACGCCGGAGTGCAGATTCTTGGAGAAATCCCGGACGCGCCCCTGCGCCTTCGATGCTGCTGGCATCAGGACGAGGCGAAGGCCGGCCTGACCGTCAGCCTGTTCCGGCTTCTTCCTGTCGGCGTCAACGAAAATACGGACAGCCGTCTGATGACGACCACCGATTTTGAACGCTGCAAATCCTTTGTTACGAGAAAAGCCCCTTTTGAGGTCTACGACGCACTCCTTCCGGTCGATGAGGAATCCGATGCGCCCGTAAACGGCAGGCTGGCCGTCTATCTCTGCATAGACGCGGGGGCGGATGCCGTTCCCGGAAACTATTCCGGAGAATTATGCCTCTGCGAAGGATTACAGGAAACGAAGATTCCGCTGACATGCCGGGTCAGTCCGGTTCTCGTTCCTCCCGTATCTTCCGCTGCCCTCGGCATGTTAAATTTTTTCGACTATGACGGACTCGCCAATCAGCATCATGTGGAAAAAAACAGCGATGAATACTGGGAATTATTCTCCCATTATGTAAAGGCACAAATAGCAATGCGGTGTACCCATATTCTGCTGCCCCCCGGCGAAGCGGTTTTCGACAACGGAAAACTCATCGATTTTGATTTCTCCATGGCGCAAAAAGCAGGGCAGATTGCAAGAAAAGAAGGAGCCCGTTATCTCTGCGGCGGCCATATCGCCCACTGGCATGAATGGGACGAACAGGAATATTATCCCAACTGGAACCAGTCGCTTGGCATCACGACTACGGAAGGCTATTTGCAGTTACGGCTCTATCTTACGAAATGGAACGATATCGTTACCAAAAACGGCTGGCAGCCATATATGACACAGGCTCTCGCCGACGAACCGCAGACACACAACGATGCTACCTACCGCATTCTTGCCGGTATTTTCCGTAAATTTATGCCCGGCGTTCCCATCATAGACGCCGTGGAAACCACGCGTTTAGGCGGCGGCATCGACATCTGGGTTCCCAAACAGGACACCTATGAAAAATGGCGTGAAGAATACGAAACATTGCAGGCCGCCGGAGAAACCATGTGGTTTTACACCTGTGCTTTTCCGGCCGGCCCCATTATGAACCGCAGCATGGATTTACCCCTTACGGCAAGCCGGGCGGTCCTTTGGATGGGCGCCCTGTACCGGCTAAGCGGCTTTTTACACTGGGGCTTTAACTATTATATCGGAAACGATATCTGGCACAGCGCCTGCTGTCCTCACAAAGGCGCCCTGCTGCCCGCCGGAGACGCCCACATCGTATATCCGGGAAAAAACGGCCCTCTCCGCAGCATGCGTTTTGAGGCACAGCGCGCCGGCGCCGAAGACTATGAGCTGCTTATGCAGGCCGTGCAAAGCGCACCTGAAAAAACCGATGCGCTTATCCGGAAAGTGTGTACCAGTTTCCGCAATTATACGCGGGAAGGCAGCATCTTAACAGAAGAAAAAAATAACCTGATACAACGGTTAGAAAGCGAGGTCCCCTTCAATGACCGATAACAGATGGTTTACCGACGCGCGTTTTGGAATGTTCATCCATTTCGGCCTCTATTCCGTAGCTGCCAAAGGCGAATGGTATGCAAGCATCGAACAAATATCCGCCGAAAAATACCGCAAATATTTTGAAACATTTGATCCAATCCGTTATGACCCCGTGTTTTATGCCCGCCTTGCAAAGCAGGCAGGTATGAAATACGCCGTATTGACCGCAAAACATCATGAAGGTTTCTGCCTGTTTGACTCCGCATGTACGGATTATAAATCCGTCAATACGCCGATCGGCCGGGATCTGATTAGGGAATATACGGACGCATTCCGCAAAGAAGGGCTGCGGGTCGGCATCTATTATTCACTGGTAGACTGGCATCACCCGGATTATCCCGCCTTTGGGGATCCATTTCACCCTTCCCGCAACAGCGAATCCGCCAGAAACGAAACCTGTGATTTTAACCGTTACCTCGACTATATGCACGAACAGGTGCGGGAATTGTGCACCAATTACGGAAAAATCGATTTATTCTGGTTTGACTTTTCATATGAAGGCCATTCCGGCGCCGACTGGCGCGCCCTGGAACTGACGGAGATGGTACGCTCCCTCCAGCCTGGCATCCTGATCAACAGCCGTCTGGAAGCGAGCGGCGGGAATCTTGGAAGCCTCCTTACGGATTCCCCGACACCCTGGGCCGGAGATTTTATCACACCGGAACAGATCGTTCCGCCGGCGCCGCTGAAAGCCCCCGGAAATGCCCCGGTCTGCTGGGAAGCCTGTCAGACGCTGAATAACAGTTTCGGCTATACCGCCGACGACCATGTCTGCAAGGATGCCCGTATCTGCATCCGGCAGTTGGTGGACTGCGTTTCAAAGGGCGGGAATTACCTGTTGAATATCGGCCCCGACGGAAACGGCTCCATCCCTCCCTGGGCAGTCGAAACTTTACGGGAAATCGGCACATGGATGAACGAAAACCACGAAAGCGTTTACGGATGCGGGGAAAGCCCTCTTCCGGCAGCCGCGTTCGGCTGCCGTATCACTGCCAAAGACAATGTCCTGTATCTGCATGTGATGCAGCAGCCCGTCGGTCCGCTCCCGCTCTCCGGTATCCGCCCGGAAGACATCCTTTATGCCCGCATGCTTGCCACCGGAGCGGAAGTCGAAGTCCTTACGGAAGGATGGGCGGTCGAAAACTATCCCGACTATACTTTTTTGAGCCTTTCCTCCAAATCGAATGAAACGCAGCTGCTCCCGGATCCCGCCGATACGGTCATCAAGATCGTTCTCCGGCAGGCGGCGGGACCGTTTTCCTGATTATCCGGTCACAGCCATTTCCTAAACATCAAAAAGAGGTATCAAAGGATGGATTTCCTTTGATACCTCTTTCTTACCGCATGAATTAATCAATTAATAATTTACGATCTTGCCAAAATCTGCTTTCAGGGAAGCGCCGCCTACCAGACCGCCGTCGATGTCAGGCTGTCCGAACAATTCCGCCGCATTGCCTGCGTTTACGGAACCGCCGTACTGAATGCGTACTGCCTCTGCAGTCGCTTCGTCATAAATCTCAGCGATGCAGTCGCGGATGCCTTTGCATACTTCTTCAGCCTGCTCTGTGGTAGCTGTCTTGCCCGTGCCGATCGCCCAGATCGGTTCGTATGCGATAACCATGCCTTTTACCTGATCTGCGGTAACGCCTGTGAGGTCGGATTTGATCTGTAATCTGATCCAGTCCATCGTTACGCCCATTTCTCTCTGCTCCAATGTCTCGCCGCAGCAAAGAATCGGTGTCAGTCCCGCTTCCAGCGCTTTCTTTACTTTCTTATTCAGAAGCGCATCGTCTTCCTTGAAGTAGTCGCGTCTTTCGGAATGTCCGATGATTACGTATTTTACGCCCGCATCTTTTAACATCTCTGCGGAAATTTCGCCCGTGTAAGCGCCTTTTTCCTCGAAATACATATTCTCTGCGCCAACTTCCACATTGGTGCCTTTTACAGCCTCTACGACCGGAACGATGTCGATCGCGGGTACGCAGTATACAACGTCAACGCTGTCCGATTTTACCAGATCTTTTAATTCATTGCACAGAGCAACCGCCTGACTGGGTGTCATGTTCATCTTCCAGTTTCCGGCTACGATTTTTTTTCTTGCCATTTTCTTATTCTCCATTCTTTTCCTGTTATTCTTATAACAATAACACCTGTAATGCTTATCACCAATCCGGCAGCGCCGCACGCCGCCGTCTTCAGGCCGGATGTTCCTATTTGTCGTCCGCTGCCACTACACCCGGAAGTTCTTTTCCTTCCAGGAATTCAAGAGAAGCGCCGCCGCCTGTGGAAATGTGGCTCATCTTATCCGCGAAACCGAGCTGGTTTACTGCCGCCGCACTGTCGCCGCCGCCGATGATCGTCGTTGCATCTGTCTCAGCGAGGGATTTTGCTACCGCGATCGTACCTGCTGCCAGAGTCGGATTCTCGAATACGCCCATCGGTCCGTTCCATACAACCGTCTTAGCGGATTTTACAGCGTCTGCATATAACTTCGCTGTTTCCGTACCGATATCAAGGCCTTCCTTGTCAGCCGGAATCTGATCTGCCGTTACCACCTGAACATCGATCGGTCCGTCGATCGGATCCGGGAAATGGTCAGCAATCGTCGTATCAACGGGCAGTAACAGTTTCTTGCCGAGTTTCTCTGCCTTTTCCATCATTTCTTTACAATAGTCGAGCTTCTCGTTATCCACGAGAGAGTTTCCGACTTCCATTCCTTTTGCCTTTAAGAATGTAAACGCCATGCCGCCGCCGATAATCAGCGTATCGCATTTCTCCAGCAGGTTGTTGATAACATTCAGCTTATCCGCAACTTTCGCGCCGCCGAGAATCGCTACAAACGGTCTTACCGGATTTTCCACCGCATTGCCGAGGAAATCAATTTCTTTCTGCATCAGATAGCCGACTGCATTCTCGCCGCCTTTTTCGGAGATAAATTTGGTTACGCCTGCAACGGATGCGTGTGCTCTGTGGGAAGAACCGAAAGCATCGCATACATAAACGTCAGCAAGGTCAGCCAGTTCTTTGCTGAACTCTTCGCCGTTCTTTGTTTCTTCCTTGCCACGGAAACGGGTGTTCTGAAGCAGAACAACATCGCCTTCATTCATCGCCGCAACTGCTGCCGTTGCCGCTTCGCCCGTCACGTTGTAATCAGCAACAAAGTTTACTTCTTTTCCGAGTTTCTCGGACAGTCTCTTTGCAACCGGTGCGAGAGATTCTTTCTCGTTAGGGCCTTCTTTTACTTTGCCAAGATGTGAGCAGAGAACTACCTTTGCGCCGTCGTTAATCAGTTTGTTGATTGTCGGAAGCGCCGCAACGATACGGGTTTCATCTGTAATCTCGCCGTTTTTCAACGGTACGTTAAAGTCACATCTTACAAGAACGCGTTTTCCCTTTACATTGATATCATCTACGGATTTCTTATTTAATCCCATTTTTCTTTCCTCCTGTTTCCTCTTTAACCGGACAAAGAAGATTATCTTCCTGCCCGCAATACCGCCCGCATGCCGCTGCAAACGGCAATATTCCCTGTGCGGACATGCGAATAAATAAGGCCCGGCCCAACGAGGCCGGACCTTAACAGTCTTAGCTTATGCTTTTCAAAACTTCATGAATTACTGTAACTCAGCGAAGTATTTGATTGTTCTAACCATCTGGCTTGTGTAGCTGTTCTCATTGTCATACCAGGAAACAACCTGTACCAGATTGTCAGCGCCAACCATCGTCTGTGTTGCATCGAAGAGTGAACCAAATCTCATGCCAATAACATCGGAAGATACGATTTCTTCCTCGTTGTAACCGAAGGACTCGTTAGCTGCTGCTTTCATAGCTGCATTGATCTCGTCTTTTGTTACGGACTTCTCAACGGTCGCTACCAGGATGGTTGTAGAACCTGTCGGAGTAGGAACACGCTGTGCGGAACCGATCAGCTTGCCGTTCAGTTCAGGAATAACAAGGCCGATTGCCTTAGCAGCGCCTGTGCTGTTAGGAACGATGTTAATAGCGCCTGCACGGGATCTTCTCAGATCGCCTTTTCTCTGAGGACCGTCAAGAATCATCTGATCGCCTGTATAAGCATGAATTGTGCTCATGATACCGGATTTGATTGTAGCCAGATCGTTCAGAGCTTTTGCCATAGGAGCAAGGCAGTTTGTCGTACAGGATGCTGCGGAAATGATGGTGTCATCCTTTGTCAGCGTCTCATGGTTTACATTGTAAACGATTGTAGGAAGGTCGTTTCCTGCAGGAGCAGAAATAACAACTTTCTTAGCGCCGGCATTGATGTGTGCCTGAGCTTTGTCTTTGGATGTGTAGAATCCGGAGCATTCCAGAACAACATCTACGCCAAGCTCGCCCCACGGACAATTATTTGCATCGGGCTCTTTGTAAATTTTCAGAGTCTTGCCATCAACTGTGATGGAATCTTCGCCGGCTGTAACTGTATCGCCTTTTTCATATCTGCCCTGTGAAGAGTCATACTTCAACAGATGCGCAAGCATCTTAGGGCTTGTTAAATCGTTAATTGCTACTACTTCGTATCCCTCTGCACCGAACATCTGTCTGAATGCAAGACGACCGATACGACCAAAACCATTAATTGCTACTTTTACTGCCATTTTCGTTCCCTCCTGATAAAATAAAATATATTTTATATTATTCTGCCAGTCTGCGATATAAAATACAGATTGACAAAATTTTGTCAGCACAATCATTTTACCTAATTTGTCCATAAAATTCAAGGTGTAAATCAAAAATAATTGGAAATTTATAACTATTTAATAATTTACGCCGGAGAACTGCCGCCGCCTGAGGAATTGTGCGGCTTTTGCCCGGGGGAGCGCCGCAGTTCTCTTTGGAGGCACGCTTCCGCTCCGCTAAAAATGCAGCGGTACTATGGATTTTGTGCCACGAGTGCCCCAAAATCCGAGTGCCGGCATTTTTACAGGGCCTCCGCCAGAGAACTGCGGCGTTCCTCCGGGCAAAAGCCGCACAGTTTTCCAAAGGCAGCATTCCCCGGCCCTTCGCTTGCCATTTTATGCAAAATGATCTACACTGAGAAAGTACCAGTTTCAGTATATCTCACAGGGAGGAAAACTATGCCCATTACAGCAGATTATCATTTACATTCTTCTTTTTCGGGAGATTCCGACACGCCGATGGAAGAAATGGCCCTTGCCGGAATCCGGAAAGGACTGACACAGATGTGTTTTACGGAACATCAGGATTTCGATTATCCGGTTTCCGGTGAAACGCCGGAAGGGCTCTTTGACTTAAATCCCGATTCTTATCTTTATGCGTTTTTAGAATGCCGGGAAAAATACGCGGACAGAATCGCGCTCCGTTTTGGCGCGGAACTCGGTTTACAGCCCCATCTTTCCGCAAAAAACGACGCCTTTGTCAGAGCCCACGAATATGACTTTATCATCGCTTCTTCCCATCTGTGCAACGGAAAAGATCCCTATTATCCGGCTTTTTATGAGGGCCGGCCGCAGGAAGAAGCCTACCGCGAGTATTTCGAATCCATTCTGGAAAACCTGAAATCCTTCGAAAATTTCGACGTTTACGGCCATCTGGATTATGTCGTGCGTTACGGTCCGCAGAAAGACCACGGGTATGCCTATGAACAATATCAGGATATATTCGACCAAATCCTGACCGAACTGCTTCAGAACGGCAAAGGAATCGAGCTCAACACCGGCGGACTCCTTAACGGCCTGCGGGAAGCCAATCCCTGCACCGCCATCCTGCGACGCTACAAAGAACTGGGCGGCGAAATCATTACGATCGGCTCCGACGCCCATGTGCCCGGAAACATCGCGGCATCCTTCGACCGGGCAGCCGAAATGCTAACTGACTGTGGTTTTCGCTACTACTGCACGTTTGAAAGACGAAGCGTTTCCTTTCACAAATTTTAAGTCGTCAAAAAAACGGACAATCTCCCCGGCTCCGGGCACTTTTCTGAGTATTGCCGTTTTCGCGGCTCCCCGCTGACTGCTGTTGACACAGATAACGAATCTGCATTCTCTGCCCGGAGCCGCTTTTTTGAATTTAATAAAAAAAGAGATTCCCGCACCGAAAAAGGCTTTTTTCACCTTTTCTTTCGTTTCCTTATCATAGACCTCGCATAACTCTATTTCATTGTTGACTTTTACATGCGTATATTTTGATTCTACCATTTCTCCTTCATCCCTTCCCATTCCTCAAATCATTCATGCTGTCTGTCCGGCCTTTGAAAACACAAAAACGCAGGCCGCTGCGATTACAGCAATTTCCTGCAGAACAAAAAAGATCTGCTCCCAAAATCTTTCTTATTACTTTATCACAAAAAATGTGAAAATATCGTGAAGGAAAACAATAGATTTTCTTAAAATTTTCTTATTTTATCCGTTTTATCCGCAAATAGTGCCGCCCCCCAGCACATAACCGTCTTCATAAAATACGACCGCCTGCCCCGGCGTAATCGCTCTGACCGGCTTATGGAAACGGCATACGATCCTGTCCGGCCCCGTCCTTTCTATCAGGCACCGCTCCCCGGAATGGGCGTATCTGATCTTGGCAAGCACTTCTCTCGGCTCCTTCAGATCTTCCATCCCCATGAAATTCAGTTCCCCGCACAAAAGCGTCTGTCCAAAAACGTCTTCCGCTTCCCCGATCACGACTTCATCGCTTTCCGGCCGGATTTCCGTTACGAACACGGGATGTCCCATAGCCAGGTTTAGACCTTTGCGCTGCCCGATCGTATAATGGGTAATGCCCAGATGTTCCCCGAGAACAACGCCTTCTTTTGTCACATAATTTCCTTTTCCCGGCACTCTGCCCGCTGCGGCCCGGTCGATAAAAGCCGCGTAATCGTGATCCGGAATAAAACAGATTTCCTGGCTGTCCGGTTTATTTGCAACGGGAATCCCTTCCCGTTCCGCAATCCGGCGGATTTCCTCTTTCGTGTAGTCCCCAACCGGCATGAGCGTATGCGCGAGCTGGTACTGAGTCAGTCCATAGAGCGCATAAGTCTGGTCTTTGGCGGCCGACGCGGCGTTCCCTATGGCATACCTTCCGCCCGGCAGTTTCAGGATACGGGCATAATGTCCGGTGGCAATATAGTCCGCTCCGATCTCCATGCTTCTTTTCAAAAGGGATTCCCATTTCACATAGCGGTTGCAGGCAATGCAGGGATTTGGCGTGCGTCCCTGCAGATACGCTTCCGTAAAGTAATCCACGACTTTCTCCTGAAATTCCTTTTTAAAATTCATCACGTAATGGGGGATGCCGAGAACCTGTGCCACCCGTCCCGCATCTTCCGCCGCGGACAGGCCGCAGCAGCCCCCGTTCTCCTCCTGTGCCGCAATATCCTCTTCCTGCCAGATCTGCATGGTAACGCCGATCACTTCATATCCCTGTTCCTTCAACAGATACGCCGCTACGGAAGAATCCACTCCGCCCGACATGCCTACAACTACTTTTTCTTTCATATCCTGTCCTTTCTGTCAATAACGATACCGCTTTTACCGCGTCCCGGTTCCTTCTCTCCTGCCGCCCTGCTCTTCGCGCCGGTTCTGTCCTCTCCTTTTTCCGCATACTATAAAATAATGAATTTTTCACGGGTGTTATATGCGGCACAAAAATCCTCTGCTGATCGGAACTTTTATTTTAACCGTCACCGGACTGCTCAGTCGTTTTATCGGCTTTTTCTATCGAATTTTTCTCTCAAAAGTATTTGGTGCGGAGGGCATGGGCATCTATCAGCTCATCTCTCCGGTGCTGGCTCTTTCCTTTTCCCTGACCGTATCGGGCATGCAGACTGCCATTTCCAAATATGTGGCAAGTGAAACATCTACCAACGATTACAAAACTTCTTTCCGCACACTTTGGACCGGCTTTCTGCTCTCCATGGCGCTGTCTTTCGGCTGTATGGCCTATATATACCGGTATTCCGACTGGATAGCCGCCGTCTTTCTTCTGGAAAAGCGGACTGCTCCGCTGCTGCGCATTATCTCTCTTTCCATTCCGATGGCAACGGTACATTCCTGTATCAACGGATATTTTTACGGTATCAAAAAGACGGCCGTTCCGGCCCTGACCCAGTTATCGGAACAGATCGTGCGGGTCGGCTCCGTCTATCTGATCTATGATATCTGCGCGAGGAAAAATATGACGCCTACCATCAGCTTTGCGGTCGTCGGTCTTGTCATCGGGGAAGGAGCCTCCATGATCGTTTCCGTTATCGCGATTCTGGGACGTTCTTTTCAGGTATTTGAAACGCCTTCCCGCCTTCTGACTGCAAAGCCCTGTATCCGCCTTCACCCATCCTATGGGCAGATTACGGAAAATCTGCTGCGTCTTGCCGTTCCATTATCGGCAAACCGCATCATAATCAACATTCTGCAAAGTATTGAAGCGATTTACATACCGAACAGACTGATGGCATACGGACTCAGCAATGCGGACGCTCTGGGCGTCTACGGCGTTCTGACCGGCATGAGCCTGCCGCTTATCCTGTTTCCGTCCGCGATTACCAATTCGATCTCCGTTCTGCTTCTGCCGATCGTCTCAGAAGCGGATGCCAACGGCAACCATCATGCCGTTACGAAAGCGATCTGGAAATCCATCAAATACTGTCTGCTGCTTGGATTCCTCTGCACCGCCCTGTTTCTTCTGTCCGGCCGCTTCGCCGGCAGGCTGCTTTTTAACAGCGAACTGGCCGGGAGTTTTATCCTGACGCTCAGCTTCATCTGCCCGTTTCTGTATATCGCAAGCACCTTAAACAGCATTCTGAACGGCCTCGGCAAAACGGCGCTCACTTTCTTTTACAGTATTCTGAGCCTGCTCGTCCGCCTGCTGTTCGTCTTTTACGCAATTCCTCTATACGGAATCAAAGGATATTTATGGGGCATGCTGGCAAGCCAGATGGTTCAGACCTTTCTCTGCACCTTCTCCGCGCTGCGCATCTGCCGGAAAACGGGCAGCCGCTTTTTTGCCGCATAATTTCCCGTTACAAAACGCCCGGAACCGGCAGCCCTTTTTTCGCGCTTGCGGTTCTTTCTCTAATATACTATAATAAATGTGTTTTAGCCAGAAAAACCAAAGAAAGGGGCATAAACAAATGTCTTTTCAATTTATCAGCAAACTTCCGACGCCGGAAGAAATCAGAGAACAGTTTCCGGTCCCGGAACATCTCGCCAGCCTGAAAAAGCGGCGGGATCAGGAAATCAGCGATGTAATCACCGGCAAAAGCGATAAATTTCTCGTCATCATCGGTCCCTGTTCCGCCGACAACGAAGACGCGGTCTGCGATTATGTCGGCCGCCTCGGCAGACTGAACGATAAGGTAAAGGACCGGCTGATCCTGATACCGAGAATCTATACGAACAAACCCAGAACGACCGGAGAAGGCTACAAAGGTATCGTCAGCCAGCCGGACCCGGAGAAAAAACCCGATTTCACGGCCGGACTGATCGCCATGCGGAAAATGCACATACATGCCATGTCGGAATCCGGACTGACGGCCGCCGATGAAATGCTCTATCCCGACAACTGGGGCTATGTGGAAGATATTCTTTCCTATGTGGCGATCGGCGCGCGTTCCGTGGAAGACCAGCAGCACCGCATGACCGTAAGCGGGTTCGATGTCGCAAGCGGCATGAAAAATCCGACCAGCGGCACGCTTTCCGTCATGTTAAATTCCGTTTATGCGGCGCAGCATCCTCATTCTTTTATCTACCGCGGATCCGAAGTGCTGACAAGCGGCAATCCTCTGGCACATACGGTACTGCGCGGCGCCGTTAATAAGCACGGACAGAGCCTTCCCAACTATCATTATGAAGATCTGGTCAGACTGCTTGCCCTGTATCAGGAGCAGGATCTGATGAATCCGGCCTGCGTTATCGACGCCAACCACAATAATTCCAATAAAGAATACGCACAGCAGATTCGTATTGTCAAAGAAGTTCTGCACAGCAGAAAGTTAAGTCCCGATATCCATTATCTCGTCAAAGGCGTGATGATCGAAAGCTATCTGGCAGAAGGCTGTCAGAAAATAGGCGGCGGCGTTTACGGAAAGTCAATCACCGACCCCTGTCTTGGCTGGGAAGCCTCCGAAAAGCTGATCTATGATATCGCGGAACTTTGTTAAAAGGCGGCGGCAATTTCCTAATAGAATAAAAAATCGTCGCCCGGCGGCGACGATTCTGAGAATGCTTCGCATTCTCCCCTGAATTGGTTTTTGCTGTGGCATTTTGGTCCATAAATACGCTGGACTCCACGGTTACAGCAATTTCCTATAAAATAAAAAATCGCCGCTCGGCAGCGGCGATTACAAGAATGCTTCGCATTCTCCCCTGAAATGGTTTCTGCTGCGGCAATTTCCTAATAGAATAAAAAGGCTCATCCTCTCGGATGGGCCTTTGCATATACTTCCCTGATTCGGTTATGATTCAAATGGGCGTAAATCTGCGTCGTAGAGATATCGGAGTGGCCGAGCATTTCCTGAACGCTCCGCAGATCGGCCCCGTTTTCCACAAGATGGGCCGCAAAAGAGTGGCGCAGGGTATGAGGCGTTATATCCGCCTTAATGTCCGCTTTCTGGGCATAATGTTTAATCAGTTTCCAGAAACCCTGTCTGCTCATCGGAAGCCCGGAACAGTTGGCGAACAGAATGTCCGACTTTTTATCCTCCAGCATGGCCTCCCTGACGCCGTCGAGGTACCGCTCCAACGCATTCTTCGCCGCGCCCCCAAACGGGATAATCCGCTCTTTTCCGGCATGACAGATCAGATAATTCATCTGCATATTCACATCCGAAATTTTTAAGGCAATCAGCTCCGATACGCGGATACCCGTCGCATACAGGAGCTCCAGCATCGCCTTATCCCGTATCTCTTTCGGAGAATTTCCGTTTGGCTGTTCCAAAAGCCGCACCACTTCTTCCGGAGACATGACCTCCGGAATTTTCTTCTCGATTTTGGGGGCTTTCAGATTGCCGGCCACATCCTCCTTCAAAATCCCCTCTTGCTGCATAAAATGGAAAAATGCCTTGATAGATGCCACATTCCTGGATACCGTAGCCGTCGCAAAATGATTGTCCTCCAAATATTTAACATACTCGCCAAGCGCCTCTTCCGTCACATCTTCGACATTCTGAATCCCATTCCGCACCAAAAAATGCTCCATCTTCTCCAAATCCCGTTTATATGACATCTCTGTATTATTTGAAGTTTTCTTTATGTTATGTAAATAAGATATAAATGTCGTAATTTCTTTTTCCATCAATACGGAAGCCTTTCCCCTCTGGTTTTGTATAAAACAAACCAATATCCTTTTAACATTATAAGCAGATTTTTTCAGAAAAGCAAATGGATTTTCCTTGATTTTTCGGGCATTTCCGTTATATTTTCGGGGAAGTACAACATATCGGCCGAACACATTTTATGTCTACTATATGTTGAAAAAGTGTTAAAAAAATATTAAAAAATTTTTAAGACAAATTGCAGCACTTCTGGGTTGACATAACTTTCCAAGACACAGCCGAAAAGAATGATAAACAGAATCCCCAGAAGTTTTACTCCTTTTGCCATAAGGAACTGTCTGCCGACAAGATACCGTCCTTCCAGGCCGTCAATTCTCCCATAAAGACTTCTGTTACAGTCAATCCCCCACTGAAACAGCAGAAAATAGCCCGGTATCAGCAAAAGTCCCTGCGGGAAGATACCCGCCGCCATGAAAAAAAGACCTCTGACGCCATAGCGGATAACCGCTATCGAGAGAATACAGCCTGCGCTTGCTCCCAGATAGCAGACATATCCGCATACAATCGGAAGTCCTATCATTGTAGATGCCAGCATACCGATCACCAGTATGGTGGAAATTCTGCTTCTGACAATACAGCCGAACAGATAATTGCCGTCAAACTCACTGTTTCGCAGCTGTCTGATCATGGCGGCGTTTAAGAGTCCGTCTTCTTTCATCCAGACATCGTGTCTGATATTTACCAGTAAAATACCGAGAAACAAACCTGTCATAAACAGGTACAGCAAATAATAACCATTTCTGTTTCCTTGTCTTGTCATCATAAATACATGCCCTCTTTCCAACTACCTAAAATATATGTTGGCAGGAGCGCATGTATACATGACAATTCAGTCAGAAAAACGGTTTGGCAGAATCATCCCCGGCAATATTTATCTTTATACGCCATCAAAGCGGATATTGTCTTGCCGTCCTGGATTTTGCAGTCATAAATCATCTGTGCAAGCTCTTCAATATCATACGCTTCCACATTGATAAACTCGTCCTCGTCCAGGTGCTGTCTGCTGGGCTTCAGATCGGTCGCCACATAAATGTCTATTTTCTCATTGCAGAAAGCTACCGTTGTCCGCAGCGTTATCAACAGTTCCAGCTTACCCGCTTTATAACCGGTCTCCTCTTCCAGTTCCCTTGCCGCCGCCACATCCGTCGGCTCTTCCACGCTGTCCAGGCCGCCCGCCGGTATTTCCAGCGTCTCCCGGTCCAGCGCATTGCGGTACTGTCTGACCATCAGAAGCTTTCCTTCGTCATTAACCGCCACTACCGCAGCCGCGCCCTTGTGGCAGATAAAGTCCCATTTTACGATATTACCGTTGGGAACCTTGATCGTATCCTGATAATAATCGATTATCGCGCCCTTATGAACCAATGTGCGTCCCAAACGCTCAAATTTTTCCATGTCAATAACCACGCCTTTCCGCAGCCTGCGAGTTTGAGCCGCAGGCACAATTATATGCCTTCCGGAACACACCGGAAGGCCCGTTTTATTTTCAGAAGCACTCGCCTAACAGTTTTTTCACGCTGACCAGTTTTACACACAGCACAAACAGATCCGTCGCTTCCGCCATCTCTTCCGGTGTCGGGAACGTCGGCGCAATCCTGATATTGCTGTCTTTCGGGTCTTTTCCATACGGATAGGTTGCACCCGCTCCGGTCATCACAACGCCAGCCTCTTTACACTTCGCAACAATGGCCTTCGCACAGCCTTCCAGCGCTTCAAATGAGATAAAATATCCGCCCGCCGGTTTATTCCATTCGCCGATACCGAGTCCGCCGATCTCTTTGTCGAGAACCTGCAATACAGCCTCAAATTTCGGACGGATAATTTCCGCATGCTTCTTCATGTGCTCCCGGATACCGTCGATATTCTTAAAATATTTCGCATGGCGGAGCTGATTGACCTTATCATAACCGATGGTCCGCACGGTCATTCCTTCCCTGATATAATCGAGATTCTCTTTGGAAGCCGCCATTCCGGCAATACCGCCGCCCGCAAAACTTACTTTGGAAGTCGAACAAAATTCAAAAACAATATTCGGATTTCCGGCCTTCTCGCATTCGCTGAGAATTTCCAGAATTTCATCCTGTTTCTCATCATATAAATGGTGTACCGCATAAGCATTGTCCCAATATATTCTGAAATCTTTCGCGGCAGGTTTCAGATTTGCGAATCTTCTGACCGTCTCATCCGAGTAGGATATTCCCTGGGGATTAGAATATTTTGGAACACACCAGATGCCTTTTACGGTTTCATCTTCATTCACATATTTCTCCACCAGATTCATATCCGGTCCTTCCGCTGTCATCGGAATATTTATCATTTCGATGCCAAAATATTCTGTAATTTTGAAATGTCTGTCATATCCGGGAACCGGACATAAGAATTTCACCTTATCCAGTTTGCTCCAGGGCGTGCTGCCCATGACGCCATGTGTTACGGAATGAGCAATCGCATCATACATAACGCTCAGACTGGAATTGCCGTATACGAGTACGTTCTCCGCCGGCACTCCCATCATATCCCCAAGCAGTTTCTTCACCTCCGGGATACCGTCCATCAGTCCGTAATTTCTGCAGTCAATGCCATCCTCCGTTTTAAGAACGGAATCGGAATCAAATACGTTCATAATGCTCATCGTCATATCGAGCTGCGCGGTAGACTGCTTTCCTCTGGACATATCCAGCTTCAGACCCTTACTCTTTACCTCCTCGAATTTTCCTTCCAGTTCTTCTTTCAATGAAACAAGTTCTTCTTTGCTCATTTCCTTATAAGGCTTCATAATGCTATCCATGCTCCTTTCTCAGCTTGCGAAATTGTGCGCCCGCACAGACAATATGCGGAAGACTGCATGCTTCTTCGCACTTCTTTTTTCCGTATCACAAATGCAGCGGCTGCATTGCAGAGGCTGCGTTACTGTAACTGCATTGATTGCAGTTTTTGCATTGCAGTTCCTGCATTCTGTACGACTGGATAATTGTATACAATCATACACTGGGAATTATTCTACTACAAAGTATTTGCAAAAACAAGGGGAAAAATTGAATATTAGAAAAAAACAGCAGTTTCCTACAGAATTAAAAAACTCTGTGGATTCCTCCACAGAGTTTTATACACTATTTAGCGTAGTCGATAACGCGGCTTTCGCGGATTACATTGACTTTGATCTGACCGGGATATTCCAATTCAGCTTCAATCTGCTTGGAAATATCTCTTGCGAGCAATACCATGTCAGAATCCGTAATCTGTTCCGGAACTACCATAACACGAATCTCTCTACCTGCCTGAATAGCAAAAGATTTATCAACACCTTTGAAATTGTTTGTAAT
>ERZ808054.339-NODE-339-length-49417-cov-32.530077_pt1 | contig 49417 bp, 51 predicted proteins | sample MGYA00380201_ERZ808054 | MGnify/ENA primary metagenome ERZ808054 (study PRJEB31490, sample SAMN06133419) | mouse gut metagenome | isolation source: Z5_2 | host: mice | place: China: Chengdu | collected 2015-05 ...
GTTCCCTGTATCTTTTTGAATAGCTCATGCCCTTAGTCTACTCGTTATCTTACCTTTTTTCAACTGCTTTTACTATAACACCCGCCTCGGCACGATATGGACGATAAAGGGCAAGGCACAGATAAACGTGCCTTGCCCTTTTTGCCGTTGTTGGCATTTCCGTTGTCGGATAATCCGACAACGGAAAAACCGACGTCGGAAAATCCAACGCAATAAAATATAGATATAAGTAACTAAAGATAAAATCAAGTAAAGATTTATCAACTACCAATTCCTTTCCTATCCTTTCCCCTACCCCTTTCCTTGGGGAATGAGTGGCAAAGCCGCCGGAAAGGAATGGAACGGAAGTGGGGAGGCCAAATAGCAGCAGGGGTTATCGTGGATGTTATCTGACAGCACAGTTTACAGTTCAGCAGAAGCCAGGACAGGAGTGCCGGAGTATCGGCCTCCCGCCCTGACTTTTTTGCGCCCATCTCTACGCATTTTGAACCTCGTTTTTGAGGGTGCAGGTCAAATCGTATTACCCCCTGTGTGACCACCGCTTGAAAGCCTTGAAAATAGGGCGCTGAATGGGTTCTAAATGCGTAGGCCAGAGAGCTTCTTTAGGAGCATATCGTAGAGGAGCAAATCAAAGTGGTTGCATATTAACAGCTTTTTCTTTGTGTGTAACTTTGTCTTTTTTAGTGTAATACAAAACATCATGCGCATAAAGAGTAGAAAATCGCAGGCCAGGGTTATCTCTTTCATGAAAAAAGATGTCATTTGGTAGTTTAGAAATAAACCCATAATATTTTCCGTGACGATCAAGATTTATCTTTATTATTGTACCACGATATTGCAATGGCTTATCATTTGTAATTGGCTTACTAATTGAGGTGCGAATCTGCTCTTGTAAAAATGTAAAAAAGTCTACAGAGTCTTTTATTCCGTACTTATAGCTATGGCCTTTTTCAGAAATCCAAAGAGCCTGTATTTCCAAGAATTTTTGATACACTTTTTGAACATTGGCAAGCCAAATTTCTGAGTTTAAAATTTTGCCTTTAATCTGTTCACAGTACCTATCGATTTCTTTTTCATCATTAATCATTGGAGAATTAGGTTCTAAGGATTCCTTCATCATCCAGCATAGATGCATTTTGTATGGCACTAATTCCTTGGGGATAATTCCTGCTCTATATTCGTGATCAATTTTAGAATAGATTAGAGCTGCAATATAGTATGGATATTTGGATTGGGAATCAATAAATATTTTATTTCTGTATTCCTGGAGCAACTTCGATTCATGTCGATGTCCTTTATATGGTTCATTTAAAAATATGCTTACAAAACTTTGAATTATTCCGCGCAGGTTTACTTTTTCAAAGGGCTTAATAGTTGGATTATTTGAGTACTGTTTGGAGCGACGCTCATAGAATAAGCGTATTCCATTTTCCACTACTAATGCGTTGAAAAGATCTTCCAAATTTTTGTGAAATGTTCTGGTTATTTCAAACGCTTCATCATAAACAATATTTTGACGATTGGTTCCTTTTACTATGTGATTAGTAATTTCTGAACTTTGTGTTGCAATAACCTTGGCAATTATAGTAACATTTGTTAAATCTAAACCTTGCTTATAAGACTGGTAAATTACATTACACGTTTGACATCCATTTACAACTTGTGGATTTTTAACTGTTACTTTTCGATTTCCGCCTCCAATTTCGTCACACACGATGGTTATCCCGTTATTAAGTAACACAAAACTGAAAGGATCGTCTTTTATCGTATCAAAAATATCTTGATTTATGTTTGTTTCCCCTTGATAATCTCTTACATTATCATCAAAAAGACTTTGCCTAATAATGCCTTCCTCCGAAACAAGTAGTTTTAGTAACTCGGTTGCTGAACAGAGAATTATACTTGAATTATCTACTTCTTCCACCGCAGTTAAGGAAAATGTATCAATTACATTTAATACCACCGAGAATGCATTTTCATTTTCATCAAGTATTCTTTTGAATACAGCAGTATCCACATATTGGATTGAAATTTCTCCATATAAATCCACTGCACGGATATCTGTTTCGCATTTTTTTGAAATGGCAATAATATGGGGGCTATTCTCCCAAGTTCCCATTACTACATAATAGAGCCGAATATCTGGGTTGTGCGTCCAGCACATCATTACATTATCGCTTAACAAATAATTTTTTATTTCAAGCCATGTATCAATATCAGAATTATGGGGCTGAAAATGATCTTCCCCCAAAAAGTCAATAACACCATTTGTAAATTTTGCATATTCACCTGAATCAAACTTTTCCTTATACTTTGATTGAATGAAGATAAATTCAATGTCTGCTCTATTATATTTTTCAATGATATCTTTTGCATCTTGTAAAGTATGAATAAGTAATCCATTGAGTTTAATACAGATTCCATCAAGCCCCATATCATTTGAGCCGCCAATACAAACTGCATTTAGTAAAGCGTCATCAACGTTAAATGCGTCTGGCTGGTGAGTGGTCAAAATAATTTGATTTGCATATCGCTCAAATGCTGTGCTATCTGAAATATTCTCTAATTCATAGTTTTCTTTATACTTAGCTAATTTAACACGAATAATAGGCTGTAACTTCATGGTAATCCTCCTTTGCATTGTTACATCCTCACATTTTTCTATTTACCAACATAATAACATAATTCTCCTTATTTTTCAATCTAAAGTTATCTTGGTATAAATTCTTTTCTTGGGTTTGGGGCTATCCCAACAAGCAAAAACGGACACGGCCCGGTAGGGGCCGGATTTGGCCGTTTTTCGGGAGTGTGGCCACACTCCCTATGCTTGCTACGTTAGCGTTCTCTCCATATTGCGAACCCAAAAACTCAAAAATTTACTGTCATTTCATACCCATTCCACATTCCAGTGCTATACTACCCTGAAAAGGGGGGACTACGATGGCAACGCTACTAATTGTTGAGGATGACCACAAGACCAACGATGCGATTTGTGAATACCTAAAGCCCGCAGGCCACAAGGTTATCCCGGCTTATGACGGCGGGGAGGCGTTACAGCTTTTCCGTGAGAACAGCATCGACCTTGTTGTGCTGGACATTATGCTGCCCCACGTCAGCGGCCTGTCTGTCCTGCATGAGATACGGCAAACAAACGCAACACCTATTCTGATGCTCACAGCTATTGAGGACGAATATACCCAAGTCAGAAGTTTTGACGAGCAGGCCGATGACTACATGACAAAGCCCTTTTCTATGGTATTGCTGGGGAGGCGGATTACCGCCCTTTTGCGTCGAAGCGGGCAGGCCCCGTTACCCCAAACAATCACCTTTGGGGACGTGACTGTTGATTTCTCCGGCTACACCGCCAACGACAGCACCGGGAAAATCGACATCATGCCAAAGGAAATTGATTTGCTCCGGCTGCTGGTGGAGCATAAAGGGCTGGTGCTGACCCGTTCACAGATTTTGGACGAACTGTGGGGCGCTGACTATCCGATCATCGACCGAACTGTGGACACCTACATCAAAAATCTGCGAAAGAAACTGCGGCTTGACTGTATCGTGACAGTCAAGGGCATCGGCTACAAATACGAGGTACAGCTATGAAGCGATTAAAACTGTTTCCGAAAATATTTCTCTATACCATGAGCATCATGCTCCTTGTCGTTGTTGTCACGCATGGGCTGATCTACCTGCTTGCCCCACGGATGCAGCTTGCGGTGAGGACCCAGGAGGATGTTGTTGTCAGCATCAGGCAGGAGCAATTTGTGACCGAGGCAGTAGAGAAGGCCCTGCCGATTTCTTTAAGCTGTTCCCTGCTGATCTCTGTTGTCTGTTCCCTCCTGTTTTCCAAAGCGATTGCCGACCCCATCAAGAAAATTTCTGCGTCAACCGAGCAGATGATGAAATTAGACCACGGAGCAAGCTGCCCTATCCATACAAAGGATGAAATTGGTACACTGGCGCAGAACGTCAATGATCTGTACTCTAATCTGCTGTCTACCATTGAACATTTAGAACGGGAAAAAGACGCTGTGCGTGATATGGAGCGGGCCAAGGTGGACTTCCTGCGGGCGGCGTCCCATGAACTGAAAACACCTGTGACCGCATTGAACGCCACACTGGAAAACATGATTTTAGGCGTTGGAAAGTATCAGGACTACGCAACATACCTCCCGGAGTGCAAGGAAATGGTAGAGCAGCTTTCCGGTATGATACATGAAATATTGGAAACCTCCAAGCTGAATTTGACTGCCGAAGCGCCAAAACAGGTTGATGTGTCTGAACTGCTGGCGGAACTGTGCGAACCCTACCAACTGATTGCGGCGGCACATCAAATTACATTCTCTCTTGACTTGCCGGAGCAGTTTTCCGCTGTGCTGCCTGTCGGCCCGTTCAGTAAGGCGGTGTCTAATGTCCTCGCAAATGCTGTCGCTTATACGGAGGCCAGAAAAACTGTTTCCGTCTATATGGAGGGGCGCAGCCTTGTGGTCGAAAACGAGTGCAAGCCTATCCCTGACGATGAAATCCGCCGTCTGTTTGAACCATTTTACCGTCCAGACTTTTCCCGGAGCCGGGAGAGTGGAGGCAACGGCCTGGGCCTTTATATCGTGGACACACTTTTGACCTCTATGGACATTCCCTATTCTTTTAAGCCGATGAAGTCCCCGCCTGGGATGTGTTTCTCAATTCAGCTATAAATTCGGAAAACTCCCCGGCTGGGGAGTTTTTCATTTCTACCATAATTCCATATACGTTTCATACCCATTCCACATTGGGGTGCTATTCTACGGGTGCGTTCAGAAGAACAGCACAACGATATGGAGGTATCGACTATGAGCATTTTCAAAAGGGCGTTTCTATACGTCACGCGAAAACGGGGGAAAACACTTCTCCTGTTCGCCATCCTGCTGATTATGGCAACCTTTGTCCTGACGGGCCTCTCCATCTGGAAAGCGTCGGAGGCCGCGCAACTTGACCTACGGCAGAGCTTGGGCGGCAAATTTGATGTTTTCGTGGATTGGAGCAATAGCCCCTATGTAGTGAAAGAACCCGTCAAAGACGAAGTAGACGAGGAAACCGGCAAAACATCAAGCAGCTTCCTCATGTATTCTACCGTACAATTTACCCCGGAGAACATTGCCGCCATCAAAGGCGTTCCCGGCGTAAAGTATTGCAGCGCAAGGCAGGACAATCTTTTGCCGTTTGATGGGCTTTCCCTGTTTCCCGGGACAATCTCAACCGACGCAAAATATCAGGGATATACAAAGGCCCTGGGCGTCTGCAACACGGAAGATGATGAACTTTTCACCACCGGCACACTGACGCTGGCAGAGGGACGGCATATTACCACCGACGATACCCATGTGGCAATCATCAGCCAGGACTTGGCGGAAAGAAACGAGTTGAAGATCGGGGACTATCTCACCGCCCACAGTTACAGCGTGGAAGATCAGGGCTTTACCGGGCCGGAAATCAGGGTACAGATTATTGGACTGTTTACCCCTCATGCGGTGGAGCAGTTTGGGGAAACCGTCACCACCTACGACAAAATCCAGAACCGTGTATTTGTGGATTTGCAGTCCTCAAAAGAATTTGACGGCGGAGAAATCAACTACGGCTTTTCCGCGCTCCACGTTACCATAGACGACCCGCAGGACATGGCGCGGGTGGTGGCCGAAGTCAAGGCCCTGCCGGGAATTGACTGGAAAGCCTTTACCGTGGAGGTGGACAATGAAACCTACGAAAACGCCGCCGCTCCGCTGGCTACGCTGAATGAATTGGTCGTGACCCTGCTGGTGGTGATTATCGTTGTCAGCGCCATCATTCTGGCCCTGATATTGACCCTTTGGACAAAGACCCGCATCCATGAGATCGGCGTATTCCTGTCCGTGGGTATCAGGAAATCGGCTATTATCGGGCAGTATTTGATTGAGGTGCTGCTGATTGCCGTCCTCGCCTTTGGCCTGTCCTACTTCACCAGCAACGCCATAGCGGGGCAGATCGGCAACCACCTGTTGGAGCAGAGTATGCAGACCGGGCCGGAGGACGATAACGATGTTGTATCTGCTGCCGTTGCGGTTGATGTGGGTGCGGACAATCTTATCCAAAAGCCCCTGCCTACGGAGAACGGCATCCAAGTGTCCGTTGGGCTGGACAACCTCGCCCAACTCTATCTGATCGGCCTTGCCATTGTCATTGTGGCCGTCAGTACATCGTCCATCACGGTCATGCGGCTGAAACCCCGTGAAATCCTGTCAAAAATGAGCTGAAGGAGGGACTATCATGCCTACATTGGAATTGAAAAATGTTTCTTACGCCTATGAAAAGGGTAAGGCGGTTTTGCAGAACGTCAGCGGGTCACTGGAAACAGGGAAAATGTACGCCATCCTCGGCCCGTCCGGGTCGGGCAAGACCACGCTGCTGTCCCTGCTGGGCGGGCTGGATGTGCCGACACAGGGCAGCGTCCTGTTTGACGGCGAGGATATTGCGGCAAAGGGCCTGGAACATCACCGCAGGAACCATATCTCGCTGATTTTCCAAAGTTATAACCTGATCGACTACATGACGCCTGTTGAAAATGTACGGCTCACCGCCAAGCTGGACGCCGCCCCTATTTTGGAGCGGCTGGGGCTGGAGCAGGACGAGATCACCCGGAATGTGCTGAAACTGTCCGGCGGACAACAGCAGCGGGTGGCGATTGCGCGGGCGTTGGCCTCCGATGCCCCGGTCATTCTGGCGGACGAGCCGACCGGGAACCTGGATGCTGACACCGCCGAGGAAATCACAGCGATTTTGAAAGAGAGCGCCCATGCGTTCGGTAAGTGCGTGGTGGTCGTGACGCACTCTGGCGAGGTGGCAAAACAGGCGGATGTGGTGCTGGAAATCAAACGGGGGCATTTGAAAGAGAGGGAAATGTGATGAAGAAAATTACTGCTATTTTGGCGTGTATGCTGGTCTGCTTCTTGCTGTTCACCGGCTGTACCAATCTGAAAGACGGAAGCGATCAGGACACAAACGTGGGGAACTCCGTGGAAATTGATGATACAGACATTGAGATCGACACCGAACCGGGGCTGGACACCGAGGACAATTCCGACAATGTAACCTTACCTGACGGCTTTACTTACAGCTTCCGCGACCCGGATAATGCGGACGGCATTGTAGTCACACCGAGGGAGTAAGAAAAAATTCCCGTTTCACACAGGTTCCATATTGGCTTTATATAGGTTCCACATGGCGGCGGTACTTTGGTAAAAAGTGCCGCCGCTGTGATTTTGGCGGCTTTGGGAGGTAGCCGCTATGTGGGTATTACACTGTAGACAACTAGGAAAGCAGTTGTCAAAAAAATCCCAGCCTCCACCGGGGACTATTGCGACCACGAGTACGTACTATACAGTGTAGGTTCTATACATTATTGTTCATCTTTTGCCTGGCGGGTTTCTGACCTGCCGGGCGATTTTTGTCGTTTTCTGCGGCCCGAAAATTTTTCTTCACTTTTATCTCTGCGGAAAGCGGTTTTGCGCGCAAAACCTGTGCCGCTGAACGCTCTGTTAGCGGAAAGGGAAAGTACCACCGCCATCCCCAACGGAAAGGGGGTGAGAAGATGGAAACCAACCCCCGCGACTATGGCGAACGGTGCAGGTTTGACGCCTTTTGCAAGACCGTTTTGAAGCATGAGGCAATCGACTACATCCGGGAAATGAAGCGGCGGGCTAACCGGGAAATGTCCTTGGAGCGTCTGCCCCAAACGGCGATGGACAAGCTGTGTTCGGCGGACGATTACCCCAGCGACAGCTATGTATTCTCTTACTGTGGCTGTGACCTGCCGATCAGCAATGAACGGGTGGCCGACGCCTTTGCCAGTCTGCCGGAGCAGGAGCAAAGTATTTTGATTTTGCGCTTGGTTCTGGATTTGACGGACAGCGAGATCGGCGAGGCCCTTGGCTTGTCCCGGAGTGCCGTCCAGCGGCGCAGAACAAAATCGCTGAATGTCCTGCGGACGAAACTGACAGCGAGGAAAGGAGGTTAGCGCCATGAAGCACCGTAATTACAAAGGCCGTGAACTGCTGCCGCTGGCGGTGAGCGATGCGGCCCGCGCCGGGGATGCCGATGCCGTGGAACAGGTCTTACGCTACTACGAGGGCTACATAAACAAGCTCTGTACCCGGACGGTCTACGACGAAAACGGCTGTCCCCACGCCTGCCTGGACGAGTACATGAAAAGCCGTCTGGAAAACAAACTCATCCGCGCCATTCTCGGCATGAACTGATAACCGGCCCCGGTTGGGGGGGACAGCTTACCCTCTCCCTGTTCCTCCCGCCTGTGGACCTGGGCATTTCAAAGAAAGGCTGGTGAACTATGGCCGAGGAAATCGGCATTTCGGTAAAGGACAAATTCTGCCTCACCATTGAGGAAGCCTCCCGCTATTTCGGAATTGGAGAAAAGAAACTGCGAAAGCTGGTAAACAGCAACCTGGACGCCGGCTTTGTCATTCAGAACGGCGTAAAAATCCTAATCAAACGCCAGCGGTTTGAGCAGTTTTTGGATAAGCTGTCGTCGATTTAAGCACCGCACCTTGCGAAAAGTTTTAAGAAAGCGGTCGGATTGATATGGAAAATGAGCCTCGGCTATGGTATAATATGATTATATCGTGCCGAGGCTCTTTTCACAGAAAGGAGCATAGACGTGAGCGAAAAGCGACGTGACAGCAAGAACCGCATTCTTCGCAGCGGAGAGAGCCAACGCAAAGACGGACGATATGCGTACAAATACATTGATGCCACCGGCAAGCCACAATTTGTTTACAGTTGGAAGCTGGAAGCCACGGACAGCACACCCCAGGGCAAACGTGACGGGCTTTCCCTGCGGGAAAAGGAGAAGCAAATCCGGCGGGACATTGAAGATGCAATTATTCCCCGCGGCGGAGAAATGACCGTTCTGGATTTGGTAAAAAAGTACCTCTCACAGAAAACCGGCGTCCGGCACAACACCGAGGCCAACTATAACTTTGTCCTCAATATCATCAAGAAAGAGGACTTCGGCAGACAGCGCATTGACCGGGTGAAGCTGTCCGACGCCAAGTGCTGGCTTATCAAGTTACAGCAGGACGGCAGAGGGTACAGTTCCATCCACTCCATTCGGGGCGTTGTCCGACCCGCGTTTCAGATGGCCGTGGACGATGATTTGATACGCAAAAATCCGTTTGAGTTTCAGCTTGCCACCGTCGTTGTTAACGACAGTGTGACAAGGGAAGCGATTACAAGAAAACAGGAACGGGCATTTCTGGAATTTGTAAAGGGTGACAAGCACTTTTCCCGGTACTATGACGGCATCTATATTCTGTTCAAGACGGGACTTCGTATCTCGGAGTTTGTAGGCCTGACGCTGGCTGACCTGGATATGAAGAACCGAAAAATCAGTGTCAACCACCAGCTTCAGCGGAAGCGGAACATGGAGTATATCATCGAGGACACGAAAACCTCCAGCGGGACGCGGGAAATCCCCATGACAGACGATGTGTACCAGTGCTCCCAGCGTATCATTGCTAACCGGCCAAGGCCCAAGGCCGAGCCGATGATCGACGGCAGGTGCGGCTTTCTGTACTTGGACAAGGACGGCAAACCGATGGTGGCGCTTCATTGGGAGCATTACTTCAAGCACATCTGCCAGAAGTACAACAGCATCTACAAGGTGCAGATGCCCAAAGTCACCCCGCACGTATGCAGGCATACCTTTTGTTCCAACATGGCAAAGAGCGGCGTGAACCCCAAGACGCTGCAATACCTCATGGGCCACTCGGATATTGGCGTCACGCTGAACACCTACACTCACCTGGGCTTTGAGGACGCGCAGGCGGAGCTGAAACGGGTCGCCAGCGGCGGGTAGTAAAACGGGATAAGCCCCTTTGATTTACTACCGCTCTTACTACTTTTGGGGTCAAAGCTGTGCTATTTTATGCCGGGATATGCCAGGAAAATGAACAGCAGAAAATACCGTAAAACACCCGCGAGGCCAGAAATATCAATACTTTCAAGAGGTTTCAGAATATGACAAGGATACTTTTCGTCTGCCACGGCAACATCTGCCGCAGCCCTATGGCTGAGTTTATCATGAAGGACCTGGTGAAGCGGGACGGGCTGGAGGACCAGTTCCACATCGCCTCCGCCGCCACCAGCACCGAGGAGATCGGCAATCCCGTCTATCCCCAGGCCCGCCGGAAGCTGGCGGAGCATGGCATCGGCTGTGCGGGGAAGACCTCCCGGCAGCTCACCGCCGCTGACTACGGGCAATATGACCTTCTCATTGGGATGGACCAGGCCAATATGCGGAACATGGGCCGCATCTGCGGCGGCGATCCGGATGGGAAGCTCCATCTGCTCCTGGAGTTCGCCGGACGGTCCGGCGACGTGGCCGACCCCTGGTACACCAGGGACTTCGATACCGCCTGGCGGGACATCGAAGAGGGCTGCCGGGGGCTGCTGGACCGGTTGGAGAAGTAACACTGATCCTCAGGCCATCCAAAAGACAAAAATGACGCCCGAGGGGCCGGTGGGAAGCCGGGCCCTCGGGCGTCATTTGCAGTATAGCGGTGTGGGACTGCCTTCATGCCAGCAGCTCCGGCAGGCAGACGGCCAGGAACATGGCCGCCGCCAATACCATTGCCAGCACCGCCAGCAGATACCGCCTGCGCAGTAAAAATACGATGATCCGATCCCGCCGCATAAAGCCGCCTCCCGCCATCCAAAGATCCTGGAACAGTCTATGCGGCGGGGCGGAGGATCATTCCGCGCCGATGACGGTATATTCCCCCGCGCGGAGCAGCCGGACCAGAGCCGCGGCGTCCTCCGGCAGGGTCCGGGCCAGGATGCCGCCCTGGCCGATGTCCTCCGACCGGTGGCAGTCGGAGCCTCCGGTGCGCAGGAGGCCGTGGAGCGCCGAGTATTCCTCGGCGCGGGGGTTGTTGTTCTCGTGCCGGGGATTCAGGTTGCACACCTCTACGCCGTCCAGATAGCAGGCGAAGGCGGGGGTGCATTTTTTCCGGTAGGGGTGGGCCTGGACGAGGAGGGCTCCCGCCTCCCGGGCCAGGGGGGCGAAGGCGGCGATGCCCATGTGGAACACCTCCTCCGGCCGGGCCAGCAGCTCGTCGGGGTAGTTGTATAGGAGGTAGTCGTTGCAGCACTCGTCAAAGCGCAGCTCCGCGCCCTTGTAGACCTTCAGGCCCCGCTTGGCGCACTCCGCCTCCATCCGGCGGAAGCCGTCCAAAAAGTGGGACATCACATCGTCCGGAGCGGTGGTGTCCAAGTCAAGGTATTCAAAGGTGTCCCGGTTGTAGTGGTCCGTGACGGCCACGGCGGCATAGCCCGCCAGGGCGTAGCCCTCCGCCAGGGCGGCGGCGTCCAGCCAGCCGCATTTGCTGGTGTGATTGGTGTGCAGATGGGTCTCGATCCGATACTGTTCCATAGTTATTCCTCCCGGACGCTATTCTGCCAGCGTCAGTTTCACATTTTTCCTTGCGCAGAGATCCCGGCACTCCTCCGGACAGCAGGGGCCGGTGATGACCTCGGTCATATCCTCCAGGGTCCCGTAGGACATAAGGCTGCTCTCGCCGAACTTGCCGCCGTCCAGCAGCAGCCAGGTCTGGCGGCTCTGGGCCGCGGCCAGTTTTTTCAGCTCGTATTCGATATAGGTGGACACGTTCAGCCTGCCCTCCGGCGACACGCCGGAGGCTCCCATGAAAGCCTTGGCAAACTGATACCGTCCCAGAAATTCCAGGGTGCTGACGTCTGCCACGGAGTTGGTGCGCCGGTTCATGACGCCGGGGAGGACGATGAGCTCCACCTGGGGCTTGTCGTAGGCCTGATGGACCACGTAGAGGTTGCCGGTGACGACGGTCACATGCTTGAGGGGGTCCAGGCAGTCGATCAGGTGCATGGTGGTGGTGCCGGCGTCGATGTAGAGTGTGTCGCCGTCCTCGACGCGGGTCTGGGCGCACTGGGCGATCCGGCGCTTTTCCTCGGTGTGGAGCTGGGCGCGCTGGGTGAACAGGGGCACCTCCTGCCGCTGGAGGGCCCGCACGCCGCCGTAGACCTTCTCCACCGCGCCGGTGTCCGCCAGGTAGGCCACGTCGGAGCGGATCGTGTTCATGGACACGCCGAATTCCTCCCGCAGCTCCTCCATGGTGACCGTTTCCCGCCGGGCCACCAGGGCCTCGATCTGCTTGCGGCGGTCGTCCTTCATATGGGGACCTCCTTTCCGGAGAAACCGAAATTTTTCGTAAGACCATGATACCGCGCCGGAAAAGAATTGTCAACTGTTTTGTAAAAATTGGTAAGTTCACAAGCATAAAAAAGAAAATTACTAAAAAAATCATATTTGAAATTGACAGAGGAGACAACAGATGCTACAATCTCCATGTAGAAACGTTTGCGGCGTCAGCCGCAGGATATTATGAAACGGAGGATGATTCATATGGCGAAAGTAAGAGTAGGCGTAGCGGGGTACGGCACCATCGGCCAGCGTCTGGCGGACGGCGTAGCCATGCAGGGGGACATGGAGCTGGTAGGCATTGCGGATCTGGCCCCCACCCTGGCCATCCGGGCCCTGCGGGAGAACGACATGATCGGGGCAAACAACGTCAAGTACGACCTGTACCTGGTGGGCGGCGCGGACAAAGCGAAGTTTGACGCTATGGACATCCCTGTGGCCGGTTCCTTCGAGGACCTGTGCGGCAAGGTGGACGTCATGCTGGACTCCTCCCCCGGAGGCGTGGGCGCCAAGAACAAGGAGATCTACGAGAAGATGGGCGTGAAGGCCATCTTCCAGGGCGGCGAGAAGAACTCCGTGGCGGACGTGTTCTTCCACGGCTACGCCAACTATGAGAAGGGCCTGGGCCAGAACTATCTGAAGCTGACCAGCTGCAACACCACCGGCCTTATCCGCACGGTGGACTGCCTGGACCGCGCCGTGGGCGTGGAGAAGGTGGCCATCACCATCATCCGCCGGGTGGCCGATCCCGGCGATTACCATCGCGGACTGACCAACGCCCTTCAGATCGACAAGGCCCCCAGCCATCAGGCGGTGGACCTGATGACCATCATGCCCCACGTGGAGGCCACCGGCATTCTGGTACATACTCCTGTGACCCACGGGCATATCATTACCGTTCTGGCCTCCGGCAAGGATGGGAAGAAGATCACCCGCGAGCAGGCGCTGGAGGCCTTCCGGGCCCATCCCCGTATCCGGACCGTCACCATCGATGAGGGCTTCCTGGGGAATGCCAGTTTGTTCAAGTACGCCCGTGACCTGGGCAACCGCCGGGGCGACATGTATGAGATCGGCCTCTGGGAGGACAGCATCGTGGAGAGCGGGAACGATATCATGTACGCGATCCATATCCCCCAGGAGAGCGTGACGATTCCCGAGACGATGGATGCTATTCGGGCGGCGATGGAGATGCAGCCCACTCGGGAGACTGGTACGGCGGAGACGAACAAGTACCTGCGTATCGGTAGATTTAAGTAAGCGGCCCCTGCGGGGCCGCGCCGGCTTCGCTTCTCGTCGGAGGCCCGGGGGCTTCTCGCCCCCGGACTCCTCGGGTACTTTTTGTGTGAACAAAAAGTACCCAAAAAGTCACTTAAACCTACGGTTTAAGGATCCCTTTCTCGGGGCCGCCCTTTGGGCGTCCACCTCGGCGAGGGCTAAAGGACTGTGCGGCAGGGTTTCTGGTTAGGCGAAGCCTCCGAATTTGCGGTACTTCTTCAGCCGCTCTGGTACTTGTAGAACTCCGGCTGCCGCCCTTCCAAAGGGGGACTACCTGCAAGGGGCACACAGTCTAACGGTACATTTCTCAAATTTGCACCTTCCCCACCAGACCCTCGTGCCGAGTGCCGCGAGGCAACCGGTACTATCGATAGGACTGTGCGCAGAAGCAGGGAGCGGCATCGGCCCAAAGCACGGACGATAGACCGGAAATCCATAGGTCGTAGCGTAAATAATCACCCCCGTAATGAAGGAGGATTCTCAAGGGACGTAGTTCCTTGAGTGACCTTTTGGTACTTTTCGTTCACACGAAAAGTACGCCCCCGCCCGGCAGGGCGAATGTGAATAAAAGAAAAATCCCCCGCCGCCGGAGGCGGCAAAGGAGACAGTATGCGATTTGGAATAAAAACCCTCGACGACGCCCAGGTGAAGGGCAAAACCGTCCTCTGCCGGGTGGATATCAACCAACCCGTGGACCGGGAAAAAGGAACGCTGAAAAGCATCAACCGCATCGAAGCCTGCGTTCCTACCATCAAAGAACTCTCCGGTAAGGGAGCGAAGGTGGTCCTCCTGGCCCACCAGGGCAGCGACATCGAATACAAAAACTACTATACGACAAAGCCCCACGCAGCCGTACTCAGCCGCCTGCTGGAGAAGGAAGTCCGTTGGATCGATGACGTCTGCGGCCCCGCCGCCCGGGAGGCGATCCTCAAGCTGGAGGACGGAGATATCCTCCTACTGGACAACGTCCGCTTCGTGGCCGAGGAGCAGACCCTCTTCGAGATGAAGCTCCGCCTGACCCATGAGCAGCAGGCAAAGACCCTGCTGGTGGAGAAGCTGGCCCCCCTGGCGGACCTCTACGTCTGCGACGCCTTCGCCGCCGCCCATCGGGATCAGCCCAGCCTCTGCGGCTTTGAGCAGGTCCTGCCCTCCTATATGGGGCGGCTGTTTGAGAAGGAATTCTGCACCGTGTCCCAGGTCATGGAGGAGCCGGTGCGGCCCTGCGTGTTCGTGCTGGGCGGGGCCAAGATCTCCGATGCCTTCCTGATGATGAAGACTGTCCTGGAGCGCGGCGTGGCGGACAATATCCTGACCGGCGGACTGGTGGGGAACATCTTCCTCACCGCCCTGGGGAAGGAGATCGGTCAGGGAAGCGTGGACTTCATCATGAAGTCCAACTACGGAGAGTACATTGAAAAGGCCAAGGAGCTCTACGCCCAGTACGGCGAAAAGATCACCCTGCCGGTGGACCTGGCCTGGGTGGCGGACGGCACGCGGCAGGAGGCGGCCCTGGGCGGCGTCCCGGCGGACATCGCCTCTGTAGACGTGGGCGGCGAGACCGCAAGGATCTACCGGGAGGCTATCCTGAACGCGAAGACGGTGTTCGTCAACGGGCCCATGGGCGTCTTTGAGCAGGCCCCCAGCGAGGCGGGGACCCGCGCCGTCTGGCAGGCCCTGGCGGACACGGAGGCCCACACCGTCCTGGGCGGCGGCGACAGCATCACCGCTACCGAGAAGTACGGCCTGACGGACAAGATGGGCTACATCTGTACCGGCGGCGGAGCCCTGATCCGGTTTCTGACCGGCGAGGAGCTGCCGGTGGTCAAGGCCCTGCGCCACGGCGCGGGGCTGTGCGAGAATTGAGAGGTGACTGCAAAATGGAAGCGGCAAAGAAAAAGGAACTGCAGGCGCTGGCCGTTAAAATCAGAATGGCGGCGCTGGAGGCCATCCACTCCCTGGGCTCCGGCCACCTGGGCGGAGCGCTGAGCATCTGCGACGTGCTGGCGGCGCTGTATGGCGGGGAGATGCGCATCAACGTAGACGACCCCAAGTGGCCCGAGCGGGACAAGCTGGTCTGCTCCAAGGGTCACGCCGGTCCGGCGGTGTACGGCACGCTGGCGGTGAAGGGCTTTATCCCCTATGAGGAGCTGAAGACCCTGAACCGGCCCGGCACCCGGCTGCCCAGCCACTGCGACCGGAACAAGACTCCGGGCGTGGACATGACCACCGGCTCCCTGGGACAGGGCACGTCCCTGGCCTGCGGCATGGCCCTGGGCGATAAACTGAAGGGCCGCGATTCCCGGGTGTTCCTCATCGTGGGCGACGGCGAGAGCAACGAGGGCCAGGTCTGGGAGGCCATGGCCTTCGCCAGCGCCAAGGGACTGGATAACCTGGTGGTCCTGCTGGACTGGAACAAGCGGCAGCTGGACGGCTGGACAGAGGATATCTACCCCATGGGAGACTATGTGGCCAAATTCGAGGCCTTCGGCTTCGACACCGTGAAGGTGGACGGCAACGACGTGGAGGCGGTGGCGGAGGCCCTGTCCAATATCCGGCAGGGCGGCGGCAGGCCCCATGCCGTCATTCTGGACACGGTGAAGGGCGCGGGTATCAAGGAGGTCGAGGACACCGCCATGAACCACAGCCTCACCGTCAGCGACGAGCAGTTTGAGAGATGGACCGCCCAGCTGAAAGCCCAGCTGGCAGAACTGGAGGGCTGAGAGATGGCGAAGATCGTATATACAGGAGAAATGGACCCCCGCCTGTGCAAGAGCGTGCTGGGAGAGACCATCCCCGCTCTTGCGGAGCGTGATCCGGACGTCATCTATCTGGACGCGGACCTCATGAGCTGCATCGGCACCGCCAAGTGGGCCCAGGCCCACCCGGACCGGGCGGTCAACTGCGGCATCGCCGAGGCCAACATGGTGGGCGTGGCCTGCGGCCTGGCCTCCGCCGGGTTCAAGCCCATCGTCCACACCTTCGGGCCCTTCGCGTCCCGCCGGTGCTATGACCAGGCGTTCCTCAGCGGCGGCTACGCCAAGAACGACATCACCATCATCGGTACCGACCCCGGCGTCACCGCCACCATGAACGGCGGCACCCATATGCCCTTCGAGGACGTGGCCCTGTACCGGGCCCTGCCGGGGTCCACGGTGATCGACGTCACCGACCCCGCCCTGCTCATCAGCGTCCTGGGCCAGTGCGTGGACCGCCCCGGCGTGAAGTTCATCCGTGTGGGCCGGAAGCAGTACGCCAAGGTCTACGAGGACGGCAGCGAACTGCCCATCGGCAAGGCCGTGACCCTCCGGGAGGGGACCGGCATTGCCATCTTCGCCGCCGGCATCATGGTCCACGAGGCCATGCAGGCCGCCAAGACCCTGGAGGCCCAGGGCGTCAGCGCGGCGGTGATCGACATGTTCACCATCAAGCCTCTGGACGAGGAGGCCGTGGAGGCATGGGCGAAGAAGTGCGGCGCGGTGCTGGCGGCGGAGAACCACAACAAGTTCGGCGGACTGTGGTCCGCTGTCTCCGAGGTCCTGGCGAAGAAGTGCCCCGTCCCCGCGGACTGCGTGGCCGTGGAGGACGAGTTCGGCGAGGTAGGCCCTCAGGGATACCTTCAGGAGCGCTTTGGCCTTACCGCCGCCCATATCGTGGAGCAGGCCAAGGCTGTTTTGGCGAGGAAGTAAGGCTATGAAGCTGAGTTTCGGATTCGGCGCGGGGACTCAGGAGGTTGAGGTTCCGGAGAAAAACCTTCTGGGCGTCCTCCACGCCAACGAGGTGGCGCTGGGCCTCACCGGAGAGGTGGAGGTCCGGCGGGCTCTGGCCGAGCCCATCGGCTCCCCCCGGCTGGGGGAGATCGTGAAGCCCGGAGAGAAGATCGCCATCGTCACCAGCGACATCACCCGGCCTATGCCCACCTATAAGGTGATGCCCGCCCTGCTGGATGAGCTGTACGCGGCGGGTGTAAAGGGAGAGGACGTTACACTGGTGTTCGCCCTGGGCAGCCACCGGAAGCATACGGACGAGGAGCGGAAGCATCTGGCCGGAGAGCGGGCGTGGAACGAGATCGCCTGCGTGGACAGCGACCCCGCGGACTGCGTCCACATGGGGGTCACCGCCGCCGGAACGCCGGTGGATATTACCCGCGTCGTGGCGGAGGCGGACCGGCGGATCTGTCTGGGGAACATCGAGTATCATTACTTCGCCGGATATTCCGGCGGGGCCAAGGCCATCATGCCGGGGGTGTCCACCCGGGACGCCATCCAGTCCAACCACTCTATGATGGTCCGGCCTGAGGCCTGTGCCGGGGCTTTGGAGACCAATCCCCTGCGGATGGATATCGAGGAGGCCGGGGCCGTCTGCGGCATCGACTTTATCCTCAATGTAGTCCTCAGTGAGCATAAGGAGATCATCCGGGCGGTGGCGGGCCATCCCGTGAAGGCCCACCGGGCTGGATGCGCCTTCCTGGACGCGCTGTATCTCAAGGAGCTGCCCCAGGGGGCGGATATCGTTCTGGTCAGCCAGGGCGGCGCGCCCAAGGACCTGAACCTGTACCAGACCCAGAAGGCCCTGGACAACGCCCGCCACGCGGTGAATCCCGGCGGCGTTATCGTGCTCATCGGCTCCTGCAAGGAGGGCCTGGGGGAGCGGGTCTTCGAGGAATGGATGACCAAGTCCGCGTCTCCCCAGGCCATGATCGAGCGCATTGGCCGGGACTTCCAGCTGGGGGGCCACAAGGCGGCCGCTATCGCCATGACGCTGGAGAAGGCGGACGTGTATCTGGTCAGCGATCTGGAGCCGGATTTCGTCCGGTCCATCTTCCTTACGCCTCAGCCGTCTGTGCAGGAGGCGCTGAATAAGGCTTTTGAGAAACTGGGGCCCGGCGCCACGGTGCTGGCGATGCCCTACGGCGGGTCCACTCTGCCGAGAATCGTGAAACAATAAGGAGAAAAACCATTATGGATTACGCAAAGGAATCGCTCCGCCTCCACGAGCAGTGGAAGGGGAAGATCGAAGTCATTACCACCGTGCCCGTGGAGAGCAAGGAGGACCTCAGTCTGGCCTATACCCCCGGCGTGGCCCAGCCCTGCCTGGAGATCCAGAAGGACGTCAACAAGAGCTACGAGCTGACCCGCCGCCACAACCTCTGCGCCGTCATCACCGACGGCTCCGCTGTGCTGGGTCTGGGCGACATCGGCCCCGAGGCCGGGATGCCCGTCATGGAGGGCAAGTGCGTGCTGTTCAAGGCATTTGGCGGCGTGGACGCCTTCCCTCTGTGCGTGAAGACCCACGACGTGGACGAGTTCGTCAATGCGGTGTATCTCATGTCCGGCAGCTTCGGCGGCATCAATCTGGAGGATATTGCCGCCCCCCGGTGCTTTGAGATCGAGCGGAAGCTGAAAGAGAAGTGCGACATCCCCATCTTCCACGACGACCAGCACGGCACCGCCGTCATCACCCTGGCGGGCCTGACCAACGCCCTGAAGGTAGTGGGCAAGAAGAAGGAAGACGTGAAGATCGTTACCTCCGGCGCGGGCGCGGCGGCGGTATCCATCGTGAAGCTGCTCCTCTCCGCCGGGTATCAGCATGTGACTATGTGCGACCGGAAGGGCGCCATCTACGCGGGCCGGGACGGTCTCAATTGGATCAAGGAGGAGATGGCCCAGGTGACTAACCTGGAGAAGAAGGCCGGTTCCCTGGCCGACATGCTGGTGGGCGCGGACGTGTTCATCGGCGTCTCCGCTCCCGGCACCGTCACCACAGACATGGTCAAAACCATGAATAAAGACGCCATCATCTTCGCCTGCGCCAACCCCACCCCGGAGATCTTCCCCGAGGAGGCCAAGGCCGGCGGCGCGGCGGTGATCGCCACGGGCCGCAGCGACTTCCCCAACCAGATCAACAACGTGCTGGCCTTCCCGGGTATCTTCCGCGGGACCTTCGACGTGCGGGCCAGCGATATCAACGAAGAGATGAAGGTTGCCGCCGCCAACGCTCTGGCGGAGCTTATCTCTGACGAGGAGCTGAGTGCGGACTATATCATCCCCAAGGCATTTGACAAGCGGGTAGGCCCGGCGGTGGCCAAGGCGGTGGCTGAGGCCGCGCGGAAGTCCGGCGTAGCCCGGATCTAAGGGAGGATTTTTGGATATGTTTGATCCCAAGACTGTCAAGCTGGGCATCGCGCCCATCGGCTGGTGCAACGACGACATGCCGGAGCTGGGTGCGGAGAACACCTTCAAGCAGACCGTCAGCGAAATGGCCCTGGCCGGGTTCACCGGATGCGAGATCGGCAACAAGTACCCCAGCGACCCGGCGGAGCTGAAAGCCCAGCTGGATCTGCGGGGGATGCGGATCGCCAGCCGGTGGTTCTCCTCCTTCCTGATCACCAAGCCCTACGAGGAAGTGGAGGCGGAGTTTGTCAAGGAGCTGGAGTTCCTGGCTGCTGTAGGCGCTGACCGGATCAATGTCAGCGAGCAGAGCTATTCCATCCAGGGACAGATGGACACGCCGGTCCTGACCGGCGGTCACAAGCACGTGATGGATGAGCGGGAGTGGGGCCTGCTGTGCGACGGCCTCAACAAGCTGGGCAAGGCCGCCGCAGACCGGGGCTTCAAGCTGTGCTTCCACCACCACATGGGCACCGTGGTCCAGACGGCGGAGGAGACCGACCGGATGATGGCCAACACCGACCCCCGGTATGTGTTCCTGTGCTATGATACCGGTCACTTCACCTTTGCCGGGGAGGACCCGCTGACGATGCTGAAGAAGTATGTGGACCGGATCGGCCACGTGCATCTGAAGGATATGCGGCTGCCCGTGGTGGAGGAGGCCAGAAAGAACAGCTGGAGCTTCCTCCAGGCGGTGCGGAACGGGGCGTTTACCGTCCCCGGTGACGGGAACGTGGATTTTGACCCTGTATTTAAGGTGCTTTCCGATGCCGGATACCAGGGCTGGCTCCTGGTGGAGGCGGAGCAGGACCCCGCCAAGGCGGACCCGCTGCTCTACGCGCAGAAGGCCAGGACGTATATCCGGGAGCACACCGGACTGTAAGTACGAGGAGAAACGGAAATGACCTATTTTAATAGAAACGCGGAACTGAAGCAGGGATACAACACCTACATCGACGCCTCTTTGGACGACATGGGGACCCAGATGGACGTGGGCCTGCTGCTCATGGAGGACGGGGATACCTTCGTTTTTGAGGAGGCGCAGAAGGAGATCGCCGTGCTGCTGTTCGCCGGGAAGGTGACCTACCGCTGGAACGGGGAGACCGTAGAGGCGGATCGGCCCGACTGCTTCCATCACGAGGCCTACTGCCTCCTGGCCTGCAAGGGGACGAGGATCGAGCTGACGGCCCACGGGCACAGCGAGCTGTACATTCAGAAGACCCTCAACGAGCGGGACTATACGCCTGTGATGTATACCCCCGAGACCATCCAGACCCAGCACGCGGGCTCCAACGGGGAGCTGCTGGGCTGTATGCAGCGGGAGATCAAGACCTTCTTCGACTACGAGAACGCACCCTTCTCCAACATGGTGCTGGGCGAGGTGCTGAACTATCCGGGGAAGTGGTCCTCCTATCCGCCCCACCACCATCCCCAGCCGGAGGTGTACTTCTACCGCTTCGACTACCCGGACGGCTTCGGCGCGGGCTTCGCCAACGGTGAGATTTATAAAACGGGCCACAACGGCCTGTCGGTCATCAACCACGGCTTCCATTCCCAGACCGCCGCGCCGGGATACGCCATGTGCTACGCCTGGGGCATCCGGCATCTGGAGGGGGACCCCTGGAAGAAGACCCGCATCGACGACCCCGAACACGCCTGGCTGTGGAAGCCGGACGCCAACGACCATATCTACCAGGGCTGAGCGGCAGTTCTTCGGAGGAGTCCCCCAGCACGGCGTGAGCCGTGCGGCCGATTTTAGACCGCTAAAAACCGCGCGAAGCGAACGCTTCGCGCCGCAGGCACCGGAGGGCCGAGCGGGCTTCCGTCAGGACTACCCTGAAAGCAAGCGTAAGCTTGCGGCAAAAAGTTCCTTTTGATACTTTTCCTTTCAAGGAAAAGTATGTATACCGACAAAAAGGAGGCACCCCATGAAAACCATTCGACTGACCATGGCCCAGGCCCTGGTCCGGTTCCTGGAGAACCAGTATATCAGTTATGACGGCATCGAGCATCCCTTTGTGGAAGGCGTCATTATGCTTCCCGGCCACGGCAATGTGGTGGGTCTGGGTCAGGCTCTGGCTCAGGAGGCCCATCGGATGCAGGTCTGGCAGGGCAAGAACGAGCAGGGCATGGCCCACACCGCCGTGGCTTTCGCCAAGCAGTGCAAGCGGAAGAAGATCATCGCCGTCACCTCCTCGGTGGGTCCCGGCGCGGCCAACATGATCACCGCCGCCGCCACCGCCACCGCCAACAACATCCCCGTGCTGATCCTGCCCGGCGACGTGTATGCCTGCCGCCAGCCCGACCCGGTGCTCCAGCAGGTGGAGCAGACCCACGACCTGAGCCTGTCCACCAACGACGCTTTCCGGCCCGTGTGCCGGTACTGGGACCGTGTGGTCCGTCCCGAGCAGCTCATGAGTGCCATGCTCAACGCCATGCGGGCCCTGACCGACCCGGCCAACACCGGCGCGGTGTGCGTGGCCATGCCCCAGGACGTGGAGGGCGAGGCCTACGACTACCCCGAGAGCTTCTTCGCCAAGCGGGTCCACCGCCTGGCCCGGCGGGAGCCGGAGGCGGAGGTCATCGCCGAGGCGGCGGAGATCGTCAAGAACGCCAAGCGTCCCATGCTCATCTGCGGCGGCGGCGTGCGGTACAGCGAGGCCCACGAGGAGTTCAAGCATTTTGCCGAGACCACCGGCATCCCCTTCGCGGAGACCCAGGCGGGCAAGAGCGCTATCGTCTGGAATCACCCGCTGAATCTGGGCGGCGTAGGCGTGACGGGCTGCTCCGCCGCCAACGAGATCGCCAGGGAGGCGGACGTGGTCATCGGCGTAGGCACCCGGTACACCGACTTTACTACCGCCTCCAAGTGGCTGTTCCGTGAGGACGCCAAGTTCATCAACATCAACGTCTCCGAGTTCCAGGCCCTGAAGCTGGACGCCCTGCCGGTGGTGGCCGACGCCAAGCGGGCCCTGCCCGCCCTGCTGGCGGCCGTGGGGGGATACAAGGCTCCCTATACCAACGAGATCAGCGAGGCCCGGGGCCGCTGGCAGAAGGAGCTGGACCGGCTGGACGCCATCGCCTTCGGCGAGGGCTACGTGCCGGAGATCAACGACGCCAACGCGGAGTCCGCCTTCCGTTTCGCCCGGGATCTGAACGCCCGGCTGACCCAGACGGAGGTGCTGGGGTGCATCAACCACTGCATCGATCCAGAGGACGTGGTCATCGGCGCGGCGGGCTCCCTGCCCGGCGATATGCAGCGGATGTGGCGGCCCCGTGCGGTGGATACCTATAATATGGAGTACGGCTACTCCTGCATGGGCTACGAGATCTCCGGCGCGCTGGGCGTGAAGTACGCCATCGGCGATAAGGACGTGTACGCCATGTGCGGCGACGGCAGCTTCATCATGCTCCACGCCGAGCTGCTGACGGCGGTGCAGGAGCACAAGAAGATCAATATCTGCCTCTTCAACAACGCCAGCTACGGCTGCATCAACAACCTCCAGGTGGGCCACGGCAACGACACCCTCTGCACCGAGCTGCGCTGGCGGGGCGAGGACGGGAAGTTCTCCGGCGCGTTTATGCCGGTGGACTTTGCCAAGATCGCCGAGGGCTACGGCTGTAAAGCCTATACCGTTCACAGCCTTTCCGAGCTGAAGGACGCCATCGCCGACGCCAAGAAGGTGGAGGGCGTGCCGGTGCTGTTCGACATCCGGGTGCTGCCCAAGTCCATGACCGACGGCTACGGCGCCTGGTGGCGTGTAGGCGATACGGCAGTCTCCGAGAACCAACGGAACCTGGACGCCTATCAGGACCATCTGGCCCACGAGAAGGACGTAAGAAAGTATTAATAAAGAGGAGATAACACCATGCTCAAAATCGGCATCATCGGCTGCGGGGCCATCGGGAAGGACCACTGCCGCCGGATCATCGAGACCGTTCCCGGCGCGACCGTAGTCGCCGTCAGCGACTACGTGGCGGCGGCCGCCGACGAGACGGCGGCCAAGTACGGCATCCGCTCCTTCGGGAACGACTGCGACGGCATGATCGCGGACCCCGAGGTGGAGGCGGTGGTCATCACCTCCATCGACCCCACCCACCACGACTATGTGATGAAGGTATTGAAATACGAAAAATGGTGCTTCTGCGAGAAGCCTCTGAGCCAGAACGCCAAGGACTGCGAGGAGATCATCGCCAGGGAGCAGGAGATCGGCAAGCGTCTGGTCCAGGTGGGCTTCATGCGCCGGTACGACCGGGGCTACGCGGAGATGAAGCGTATCATCGACTCCGGCGAGCTGGGCGCGCCCCTGCTCATCAAGGCCTGCCACCGCAACGTGTCCCAGGGCCCTGGCTTCAAGACGGAGAACGGCGTGACCAACGTGGCCATCCACGAGCTGGACATCTGCCGCTGGCTGCTGGGAGACGAGTACGAGGATGCCCAGTGCGTCCGGGTCCGCCAGTCCGCCAACTCCGACAAGGGCTATGACAACCCCCAGGTGATGCTCATGCGCACCAAAAAGGGCTGCTTCATCGACGTGGAGGTCCAGGTGGCTGACGGCTACGGCTACGACATCCAGTGCGAGGTGGTCTGCGAGAACGGCACCGTGAAGCTGCCCGACCCCTACGCCGTGGTCCGTCGCTCCCGTCCCGCCGGATGGGACAGCGTGAACCCCGCCGAGTCCATGCCCATCATGACCGACTGGAAGGAGCGCTTCATCGAGGCCTACGACATCGAGTTCTACCGCTGGGTCCAGTCCGTTGAGGAGGGCAAGCTCACCGGTCCCTCCGCCTGGGACGGTTACGTGGCCTGCGTAGCCGGGGACGCCTTGAACGCCTCCCGGGGCACCAGCCAGTTTTTGAAGGTGGAGACCATCGAGAAGCCCGCTATGTATTGCTGAAATAAAGGAGTCCGCGCGGCGCTGACAGCGCCGCGCGGACTCCTTTATTGACAGATCTCAAATCGGCTGTTTGCCATACCCTTTCACGCTCCCGTCAGAACCTTTCGCGTTTGCCTGTCAGAAAAACAATAGACCAGATATCTGCAGAAATCAACCGGCCGGAGCTCGCAGTTTCGCCCGGAAGCTTAACAGCGGCGTCCGCTGCGTCTCAAACGCATTCAACGTCAAAACCTTCCATTTACGAACATCTTACGGAAACATTTGCATAAACAGAAAAAGAGTGCGATAAAGCTGGCGAAAAATTTCGCGCAGATGTGAAGGAATTGTGAACTCCTACAAGATTGACAGGGCTCGAATAGACAAAACAGCGAAAAAATGTTTTTCTCTCGCAAAGTAATTGACGATAATTACCGATTTTGCTATAATCACTATAGAAATCAAATACCGGAAACGTGTTCGAAGAAAGGTGGGAGAAGACGAAAAAATTATTCGCGCGTCCCGGGGCGCTCTCCGGGGGCGCGGTTTGACCGGCGCATCTGAAATGACGAAAGGAGCAACGAAGTGAAAAGGAAGAGAGAACGCCGTCCGTTCAACAAGACCCGACTCAAAAATCAGATCCTGAACGTGGTAAAGAACCCGTTCAATATGATCGTGGCGATCAGCCTGGTTATCCTGTTCTGCCTGATCGTGATCCCTCTGCTCCAGATGATCGCCTCCACCTTTACCCTGGCCCGCGCGGAGGCCAAGCGCTACGGCGGCGAGGTGGGCGATTTCACCCTGTATTACTGGCGTTACATCCTGGTGGGCAAGCTGTCCGGCGCGACGCTGTGGGGCCCGTTGAAGAACTCCCTGGTGGTGGGCTTCTTCACGGTCATCGTGTCGGTGCCTCTGGGCTCCGTTCTGGGCTGGCTGATGGTCCGCTCGGATATTCCGGGGAAGAAGCTGCTGGGCATGCTGGTGGTCATCCCCTACATGATCCCCTCCTGGTGCAAGGCCCTGGCCTGGCTGGCGGTGTTCCGGAACAAGACCTCCGGCTCCCTGGGCTTCCTGGCCGGCATGGGCATCCCCATTCCCGACTGGCTGGCTTACGGCCCCGTGGCCATCGTCCTTTGTATGTCCCTGCACTACTACGCGTTCTCGTACATACATGTCTCCTCCGCCCTGCGCTCCATCAACTCGGAGCTGGAGGAAATGGGCGAGATCTGCGGCGCCAACAAGGTACAGATCCTGAAATCCATCACTCTGCCCCTGGTGCTGCCCAGCATCCTGTCCGCACTGGTCATGACCCTCAGTAAGTCCATCGGTACTTACGGCGTGGCGGCCAACCTGGGCTCCCGCATCGGTTACTTTACCCTGGCTACCAAGATGAAGACCTTCATCAACGGCGGTCCTCAGGGCGTGGGCTTTGCCATGAGCCTGGTGCTCATCAGCCTGGCGGCCCTCATCATCTTCTCCAACCAGCGGATCATCGGCGTGCGCAAGTCCTATGCCACCATCGGCGGCAAGGGCGGCCGGTCCAATGAGATGCACCTGGGCAGAGCCAAGATCCCCCTGATGTGCTTCCTGGTGGTCTTCCTGTTCTTCGCCATGGTGGCGCCCATGTTCGTGCTGGTCATGGAGACCTTCCAGGTCACCACCGGCAACGGCTACGGACTGAACAACCTGACCCTCTACAACTGGATCGGCACTTTGGACGAGGCCCAGACCTACACCAGCATGGAGGGTATCTTCCGCAACGCGGAGTTCGGCAAGGCCGTGTGGAACACCGTCCGCCTGACCTTCATCGGCTCCATCATCACCGCCCTGTGCGGCCAGTTCCTGGGCTACATCTCCACCCGCGGCCGCGGCAAGTGGTACGGCTCCGCCACGGAGCAGCTGGTGTTCGTGCCCTACCTGATGAGCGGCGTGGCCTTCTCCTCCATGTACGTGGCCATGTTCTCCCAGCCCCGTCTGGGCGGGCTGATCCCCTCCCTGTACGGCACCTTCACCCTCATCGTCCTGACCAGCGTGGTCAAACACTTCCCCTTCGCCAGCCGGTCCGGCACCGCCAACATGATGCAGATCGCCGTGGAGCTGGAGGAGGCCGCCGACATCAACGGCGCCAACTTCTGGCAGCGCATGGGCAAGATCGTCCTGCCTCTGGCCAAGAACGGCTTTATCTCCGGCTTCATGCTGACCTTCATCAGCATTGCCAAGGAGCTTGACCTCATCATCATCATGATGGATAAGCATACCCAGACCATGTCCTACCTGGCCTTTACCTACTCTCAGGAGGGCTATAACCAGATGGCTGACGCCATTTCCGTGTGTGTGCTGCTGTTTATCTTAGTGTGCTATATCATTGCCAACCGCTTCGGCGCGGATATCGGCAAGGCATGGTGACCCGGGACGGAACAAATAGAAAGGAAAGGTTGACACAATGAGCAGAATCGAATTGAAGCATATCGATAAATTCTACGGCGACAACCACGTCCTCCGGGACATCAATCTGGTGATTGAGGACGGCGACTTCATGACCCTGCTGGGCCCCTCCGGCTGCGGCAAGACCACAACCCTGCGCGTGGTCTCCGGTCTGGAGAAGCCCCAGAACGGTATCATGACCATCGACGGCGAGGAAATGATCAACGCGGACCTGGCCTACTACGCCGAGCCCAGCAAGCGCGGGCTGAACCTGGTGTTCCAGTCCTACGCCCTGTGGCCCCATATGACCGTCCGTGAGAACATCTCCTTCGGTCTGAAGATTCAGAAGCTGCCCAAGGAGGAGATCGAAAAGCGCCTGAACGACTCCCTGCGGATGATGCGTATCGAGGAGTATATCGACCGTTATCCCAACGAGCTGTCCGGCGGCCAGCAGCAGCGCGTGGCCATTGCCCGCGCCGTGGCCTCCAACCCCAAGCTGCTCCTCCTTGACGAGCCCCTCTCCAACCTGGACGCCCGGCTGCGTATCGACATGCGCTCCGAGCTCCAGCGCATCCACCGCGAGCTGGGCACCACCATCATCTACGTCACCCACGACCAGGTGGAGGCCCTGACCATGTCCACCAAGATCGCCCTCTTCAAGGCCGGCGAACTCAGCCAGGTGGACGCCCCCATGGACCTCTATATGAACCCCATCGACCTGGAGGCCGCCGACTTCATCGGCAATCCCCGGATCAACTTCCTGGAGGGCACCGCCAGATATGAGAACGGCAAGCTGATGGTCAAGTGTGAACTCAGCGACTACACCTTTGACAAGGCCGACATGACCGACGAGTCCATTCCCAACGGCGAGTTCCCCGTGGTGGTGGCCATCCGCCCCGAGCAGGTGCATATCACCGCGGTCCAGGAGCCCGGCTCCCTGCCCGTCAAGGTCTACGCCAACCAGCCCGCCGGTTCCGAGACTCTGGTGTCCCTCCAGGCAGGCAAGAGCGACTTCCTGTCCAAGCAGATCGGCCTGGCCCAGTACGACATCGACCAGACGGTGTACGTCCATATCGATCCCAACAAGATCAACATCTACAACGCCAAGAGTACCCGGCTTATCAAGCGGGCCCATTAAGCGCGGTTTCCAGCGCCGCCCCCCACAGAAAGAGAGACGGCGAGGAGATACGATATCCCCAGATTTACCGTTCACTTGTAATTTGAAAGGAGAATTGGATCACTATGAAAAAGAGCAAGCTCTTAGCCCTCCTGCTGGCCTTGACCATGCTGCTGAGCCTGGCGGCCTGCGGCGGCAATGACGACAAGCAGCCTGACGACAGCACGCCCGGTCAGAGCGACAACAAGGACGGCGACGACAAGGACCCCGGCGAGGATAAGCCCGAGAAGGTGGAGGATTCCGAGTTCTTCGGCCCCATCTATGACGAGTGGAGCGACATGACCGACGACGAGCTGTATCAGAAGGCTCTGGAGGAGGTCAAGGAGTACCCCGAAATCAACATCTACGCCACCTCCTCCAAGATGATGAAGGCGGAGGACGATTTTGAGGCCGCCTATCCCGGCCTGGACGTGGTCATCATGGACATGGACCAGGACGAAGTTCTGGAGAAGTGCGTCCTGGAAGCCGACTCCGGCAACATCTTCGGCGATGTCCTTCAGGCCAAGGATGTCAACGGCAACGTCTTCTTTGACTACTACGAAGCGGGCTACATGTCCGCCTTCTATCCCCGCGACCTCTCCGCCAAGGTGGACGAGGACCTGCTGCGCTACGGCTATCCCCTGTACGCCTCCCAGAGCTTCTGGTACTACAACACCGAAGCCTTCCCCGATGAGCAGCCCGTGACCAGCTGGTGGCAGATCATCGAGAAGAACGAGGACGGCTCCCAGAAGTACCGCCTGTTTACCAAGGAGATCGGCACCGAGACCTCCTACCTGTCCCTGTTCGCCAGCTTCGTGGTCAACGCCGACCAGATGGAGCAGGCCTATGAGGACCTGTACGGCGAGCCTCTGGAGTACACCTATGACGGCAGCGGCTTCGAGTTCGAGGTGCCTGAGAACAACGCCGGTCTGGAGTACATGTGGCGCTTCTCCCAGATGCAGATGACCTTCATCGGTGACGGCGACGAGCTGGTGCAGGCGGTCCATAACTCCACTAAGGACGATCCCGCTCTGTGCCTGGCCTCCGGCGGCAAGATCGGCAACCGCGACGAGTCCGGCTTCAACATCGCGTGGCTGACCAACCTGACTCCCTACACCGGCCTGGAGAACTGCGAGTACATGTACGTGGTCAACGGCTGCCGTCATCCCGCAGCGGCCCGTCTGTTCATCCGCTGGATCACCGGCGGCGTGGACGGTCAGAGCGGCGGTCTGAAGCCCTTCTCCAAGGAAGGCAACTGGCCCGTCCGTGACGATGTGGCAGGCGATTGGAACCCCGTGAGCCTCCAGGAGTGCGGCGCCATCGAGCCGGATCTGGCTGCCATCAACGACACTTTCGGCTCCACCCAGGACCTGTGGACCTACTGGCTGAGCGTCAGCCCCTACACCAAGTAATTTCCCCCTGCGGCCTTGACCTTTGTCCTGGCCCGGCGTATACTGAACGCTGAACAGAAGCCCTGCGCGGCAGGCGCATACCTGCCGCGCGGGGCGTTTTTTACAGGCGGGGCTGAAAGCCAAAGGAGGCTGCAATGGATTACAACAACGATTTTGAGCGTCAGATCGAGGACGCGGAGCGGGAACGGCAGAAGAAGGAACGGAAGGAAAAGTGGGCCAAACGGGAGAAGAGCTTCTGGAAAGCCTTCCTGTTCACTGAGGACGGCAAGCCCAAGAGCGGCCTGATGGTGTATACCTTCTGTCTGAGCATTGTGTTCGTGCTGCTGTATATCGGCGCGTTCAATCTGATTATCAACTGGCTGTCGCCGGTAACGGCGGAGTGGCCGGTATTTGCCGGAAACCTGGTACAGTCCCTGGCCGCCGGAGTGGTGGGGGTGCTGGCAGCGCTGATCCTGCACCGGATCTTCTCCGAGAAGCGGCTGATGCTGGGGACCTACCTGTGGCTGGTCGGCTACATCCTGCTGGTGAGCGTGTCTATGATATTTATGCTGGGAGACTGGGAGGCTTTTGCTGCGTTCCTGCACTTCTTTGCGTGGTTTGCTGCCATCCCAGTGGCTTTGGGGCTGATCGTCTCCTACTTTCTGTACCGCCGGGACTACGTGCCGCCGAAGCGGGAGGAGGACCAGCCCTGGAAGAAATTCACCCAGCGCAGGTGATGCCGTGCTGAGACTGCATTTTATCAACGTGGGCGACGGTGACGCCATTCTCGTGGAGGAGCTGTGGGAAGGACACGCCTTCCGGATGCTGGTGGATACCGGCAGGGAGGACATTGGCGGAGCGCCCGGTTCCCTGCGGCGCACGGCGGCGGAGTATCTGACGGAGCTGGGGATCGCCGGGCTGGACGCCCTGGTGGTGACCCATCTCCACGAGGACCACTTCGGCGGGACCGCCGCTCTGGCGGAGAAATTTTCCATCGGGACCGTGTACTCCGGTTTTTTCCCCTGTCTGCCCGTTGCGTCCATAGTCCGGACGGGGGCAGAGGAAAAAACCGTGAGAGGGCTGATGGATTGTCTGGAACAGTGGGCGTCCTGTACTGAAAAGCTGACGGCCTACGGCTGCCGCCTGTGTCAGGCGGAGGAGACGGCGGTACTCTCCCTTACGCCCCGGCTGGAGGCAGAGCTGATCTGCGGCGACCGGTCTGCCGCCGCCCGTCAGCGGCAGGTATGGACAGAGCTGCTGGCCGGAAGGATGGCGGACCCGGACAGGGTCTGGTGGTCCTCCAAGTTCCGCAATCCAGGCTCTCTGCGGGTGTGCCTGCGGTACGCCGGGCGGCGTATCCAGCTGGCTGGAGACTGCTACGGCGCGGTCTGGGAGGATCGCGCTACGCCCTGCGACATTTTCAAAGTGCCCCACCATGGGGACGCCAAAGCGGTCACGCCGGAACTGGTAAGGCGGCTGCGGCCTGCCCATGCGGTTATTTCCTGTTCGTCAGCGTATATCGCCCGGAAGGACCGGCCCTCGCTGCGCACGGTGGCGCTGCTGGAGGAGCAGGGGAGCCGGGTATGGTTCACCGGCAGCTTCCAGCCGCCCGGAAGGGCGGCGGACCGCTGGACTTCTGTAAAATTTACCATTGAGGAGGACGGGACGATCCTGCCTCCGAAGCAGGGGGGATAAGATCCCTTCATCAGGAGCGCGAAAGCGCCGGGGAGGTCAATATGATCACATCTGTTTTGTTCGACATGGGCGGGACCCTGGAGGATATCTATGTAGATGCACAGTCCGAATGGGCGGCCATCGACCGGCTGCGGGAGATGCTGGTCTCGTACGATCTGGACCCCAAGGTGGATCGTGAGGAGCTGAAAAGCCGGGTGGACGCCGGATGGGTCCGGTACGGGAAGTTCCGGGACTCCTGCGACGTGGAGCTGAAGCCCATCCCCATCTGGCGGGACTACGTGCTGGAGGACTTTCACTTCCCGGCGGAGCGGCTGGAGCCCCGCTGCGAGGAGATTGCCCACATGTGGGAGGTGACCCACTTCCACCGGGCCCTGCGCCCCCGCGTGGCGGAGATGCTGGAGGGGTTGAAGGGCCTGGGTCTGAAGCTGGGCATCGTCAGCAATACGGCGGCTCTTTATCAGGTGTTCGCTGTCTTGAAGGAGTACGGCATTCGGGATTACTTCCAGGATGTGACCCTGTCCTCTGTCACCGGGATGCGCAAGCCCGCGCCGGACATCTTCCATGTGGCTATGTGTCAGCTGCAAAGCGCGCCGGAGGAGTGCGTCTACGTGGGGGACACCGTGTCCCGGGATATCATCGGCTCCAAGCGGGCCGGGTTCGCCAAGGCCATCCAGATCTGTTCCCAGCTGACCAGAGAGAAGGACTGCGGCGTCAAGCGGGAGTTTGAACCGGATTACATGGTGGAGGATATCTACGATGTGCTTCCCATTCTCCGGGAGCTGACGGGTAAGTAATTCTTGCAGATGGTAATAAAGAACATCCCCGGAGGCGGTTTTGGGCCGGCCTCCGGGGATGTTCTTATTTCATGCTGTCGTTTATATTTCGAAATCAGGAATTACTCCGTTATTGACACAATTGACGATATTCAAGGCCTCCGCCTTTGCCCGGTCGATTCCTTCCGGTGTATTCATCCAATTATCCTGTTTAGTTGTTGTGTCATCTGCCGGGCAAGGATATACGGTTATATGAGACGGAAAAAGATATCTTGCTATATGTAAACTTCTACGCATATGGTATGTTGTCGTCACCAGCAATACGCTTTTTACTTGATCAAGCCGCATTGAACGCTGCAATTCCAAAAGGGAACATAATATATTTTCTATTGTATTCTGAGAATTTCTTTCAACAATAAGGCTTGCTTCTGGAACGCCTAATTCCAAGGCTTTTTGATACATATTGTCTACTTCCGCCATGCTTTCGCCTGAAAAGTTTCTCGTCTTTCCTCCGCACAGCATGATCTTTTCAGACCTTCCAGAAAAAAACGCCTTAGCCGCTACGGGAACTCTATACTTTGCTGCTTTCATACTGCCCAAAACAATAATGCAGTCAACACTCGCTCCATTATCGTTCAAGCCTTTAAATAAAAGACAATCTATCATATCGTTCGTTAGATCATCTTTTGTTATCTTTGATACCCACATATGCTGCCTCTGCTTCACATCTTTTGAAATCTATACGCCATTTCCACAAACTGTACAGTTCCAGCCATTTCCCTATATTGGAAGCTAATCGAGCCGTTTATTCAGACCTCTTTATATAGCAGCCAAAAGCAGGGACATGATCTTGGCTGCATATTTTCGTCTCTGTTACAAGGGTCCTCTATGCACTCTTTTACCTTTATTGTAAAACCAAGCCGCTTATACAAGCGAATATTAGCCGCATCTGTGGCGTCAACACCAATAGATACCCTTTGATATCCCAGATCCTTTATGTGTTCGATCACGTGGCAGATCAACTTTGTCCCTAGCCCCTGACCACGAAGATCTGTTCTGATTCTAAATGCACAAAGATATGCGGTACTTCTGCCATCTGCAAAATCTTTGTCCTCAAGGTCATAGAAAGCATACAGCTCTCCGACCAGTTCTCCCTCATGGTCGAGCGTCCAAAATTCGGCATTCCCGCTTTTTATGTTGTCGCAAAAGAATTTAGCGTTAGAAGAAGCGGTATGGACACTCTCATATCCCCACAATTCCAGCAGCTCATGCACTGCGGCTCTTCTGATCTTCATCGTGGTCAGAGCCTCCGTTCATAGCATATCTCCAAAGTTTCGTATGCCGGCTGTGTTTTGCCCGTCTCACGAAATCCCATGGCCTCATAGAACCTTCTGGCACGTTCATTATCTGCAAAGACCCAGAGCATGACATCTGAGTACCCTGCGCAGGCGATATCTGCAAGCAGCCTGTCCATCATTTGGCTGCCATAGCCCCGATGCCAGTTTCCGGGCAGGCTGTGGATACAGATGATTTCCGCATATCCAGGCATATCCTGCTCCCGGGTCGAATCCCACCAGGCGATGCAATGCGGTTTGTTATCGACAGAAAGAATATAGCCATTCCCTCTGTGTTCCTGAAGCAGGCGCCGGTACATTTCTTCGCCCTGCTCAATATTCGTCAGTTTTTTCAACAGCTCAGGAGAAAGAATTTGATGGAACGCGGCTTTCCAGCTTTCTGTCTGGATGAAAGCAAGGGCCGCTTCATCTCCGGGAACCGCTCTTCGGATAAATGAACACATACAATTACTGCCTCCGATCATACAGTCCGCCCCATTATTTTACAAACTGCTCGATGGCCCGGTTCAGCTCGTCGATGGCGGTGCGGTCCCGGGCCTCCAAAGCGTCTGCCACGCAATGCTCCAGGTGGTCCTTCAGGATCACCTTGCCGGTGTTGTTGAGGGCGCTGCGGACCGCCGCCAGCTGGACCAGGACCTCGGAACAGTCCCGGCCCTCCTCCACCATGGCCTTGACCCGCTCCAGGTGGCCGATGGCCCGGGCCAGACGGTTGACCACCGCCCGGGTCTGGGTGTGGCTGTGGGTATGGCCGTGGCCATGTTCGTGGGGGATGCCGTGCTGGTGCATATAGGCGTGGTCCGGCTGCTCTTCCAGGGGGCGGGAGGCTTCTTCCTTCATGACGATCTCCTTTGGTGGACTTTGTTTGTCAATAGTTTAACAGACTTATCCGGTAAACGCAACCCCCGGCGGGGGATTTTCTTTTACTGGAAAACTTCTCCCCGTGCCCGGAAGCACGGGGAGAAAACGATCATCCGTTGTTGGACTGCCCGCCGTGGGCTTTCAGCACCACGTCGTGATAGCCGCCCTCCACAATGGATGTGGAGGAGACCAGGGTCAGCCGTGCGTTCTCCTGGAGCGCGGGGATGGTGGTTACGCCGCAGTTGCACATGGTGGACTTCACCTTGTAGAGGCTCTTGGCCACGTTGTCCTTCAGGGGGCCGGCGTAGGTGACGTAGGAGTCCACGCCCTCCTCGAAGGCCAGGCCCCGGCCGCCGCCCAGGTCATAGCGCTGCCAGTTCCGGGCCCGGTTGGAGCCCTCGCCCCAGTATTCCTTCATGTACTGACCGTTCACCAGCACCCGGTTGGTGGGGCTCTCGTCAAAGCGCGCGAAGTACCGGCCCAGCATGAGGAAGTCCGCCCCCATGGCCAGGGCCAGGGTCATATGGTAGTCGTGGACGATGCCGCCGTCGGAGCAGATGGGCACATAGACGCCGGTCTCCCTGAAGTACTCGTCCCGGGCCGCCGCTACCTCGATGAGGGCCGTGGCCTGGCCCCGGCCGATGCCCTTGGTCTCCCGGGTGATGCAGATGGAGCCGCCGCCGATGCCTACCTTCACGAAGTCCGCGCCGGCCTCGGCCAGGAAGCGGAAGCCGTCCTTATCGACCACGTTGCCCGCGCCCACCTTGACGGAATCGCCGTAGCGCTCCCGGATGAAGGCCAGGGTCTTGGCCTGCCAGCAGGAGTAGCCTTCGGAGGAGTCGATGCACAGCACGTCCGCGCCAGCCTCGATGAGGGCGGGGACCCGGGTCTCGTAGTCCTTGGTATTGATGCCCGCGCCCACCATGAAGCGCTTCTGGCCGTCCAGCAGCTCGCCGGGGTTCTCCTTGTGGCGCTCGTAGTCCTTGCGAAAGACGAAGTAGAGCAGCCGCCCGTCGGCGCTGACGATGGGCAGGGAGTTGAGCTTGTGGTCCCAGATGATGTCGTTGGCCTCCTTGAGGCTGGTGCCCTCGGGAGCGGTGATCAGCTTCTCAAAGGGGGTCATGAATTCGGAGACCTTGGTGGCGGGGTCCATGCGGCTGACGCGGTAATCCCGGCTGGTGACGATGCCCAGCAGCTTCCCCTGGTTGGTGCCGTCAGCGGTGATGGCCACGGTAGAGTGGCCGTTGCGCTCCTTCAGCTCCAGCACATCCTGGAGCGCGGCGTCGGGGGGAAGGTTGGAGTCGCTGGGGACGAAGCCTGCCTTGTAGCTTTTTACTCTGGCCACCATAGCCGCCTCGTCCTCCACGGACTGGGAGCCGTAGATGAAGCTCAGCCCGCCCTCCCGGGCCAGGGCCACGGCCAGGGTGTCGTTGGACACGGACTGCATGATGGCGGACACCATGGGGATGGAGAGCATCAGGGGGCAGTCCTCCCGGCCCTTGCGGAACTTCACCAGGGGGGTGCGCAGGGAGACGTTGGCGGGGACGCAGTCGGGGGAGGTATAGCCGGGGACCAGCAGGTATTCGCTGAAAGTGTGGGACGGTTCAGGATAGTAGTAGGCCATGGGAAGCACGCTCCTTTTTATTAATTAGCGGCGGTACACAGAAGAGCTTTATTAACTTTGTACCTTACCACAAAAACGGGAGAACTGTCAAGACTTCCCGGCGGGAAAGCGGAGAAAAAAGGGGAAAAACCGTAAAATCTCCGAAATGAAATTGACGGAACCCAAACCCTGTGATAAAATAGAGATGTATGCGCGGACACCGCGCAAAAATGCAGAGCAACCGAATCTAAGTGGAAAGAGGACACACTATGTATCGGATCGTAAAAAAGCGGGTATTGAACCCCACCGTGACCCTCATGGAGATCGAGGCCCCCGCCGTGGCCCGGAAGTGCGAGCCCGGCCAGTTCATCATCCTCCGGGTGGATGAAAACGGCGAGCGCATCCCCCTGACCATCGCCGCCTACGACCGGGAGAAGGGCACCGTCACCATCATCTTCCAGCTCGTGGGCGCTACCACCGAGAAGCTCAACCACAAGGAGCAGGGCGAGTACATCCAGGACTTCGTGGGCCCCCTGGGCAAGGCCACCGAGACCGCCGGTCTGAAGCGAGTTGCCGTCATCGGCGGCGGCGTGGGTACCGCCATTGCCTACCCCGTGGCTAAGAAGCTCCATGACGACGGGTGCCACGTGGACCTGATCGTGGGCTTCCGCAACAAGGACCTCATCATCCTCAAGGAGGAGTTTGAGGCCGCCAGCACCAATCTCATCATCGGCACCGACGACGGCTCCTACGGCAAGAAGGCCCTGGTCACCGACCTGCTCAAGGAGCAGATCGAGGCCGGCGCGCAGTATGACCGCGTCATCGCCATCGGCCCGGTCATCATGATGAAGTTCGTGTGCCTGCTGACCAAGGAGTACAACATCCCCACCGTGGTCAGCATGAACCCCATCATGATCGACGGCACCGGCATGTGCGGCGGCTGCCGCCTCACCGTGGGCGGCGAGACCAAGTTCGCCTGCGTGGACGGCCCGGAGTTCGACGGACATCTGGTAGACTTCGACGAGGCTATGGCCCGGGGCGCCATGTACCGGGACTTCGAGCTGCACGCCCGGGAAGAGACGTGCAATCTGTTCAAGCAGGAGGTAAAGTAAGATGGCGAATATGCGTCCGGATAAGAACCCCATGCCCCACCAGGACCCCGTGGTCCGGTCCGGCAATTTTGAAGAGGTGGCCCTGGGCTACACCAAAGAGCAGGCGGTTGACGAGGCCCAGCGGTGTCTCAACTGTAAGAACATGCCCTGCGTCTCCGGCTGCCCGGTGAAGATTCATATCCCCGAGTTTATCGCCAAGGTGGCGGAGGGCGACTTCGAGGCCGCCTATCAGATCATCGCCGCCGACAGCGCCCTGCCCGCCGTGTGCGGCCGGGTCTGCCCCCAGGAAACACAGTGCGAGAGCAAATGTGTGCGGGGCATTAAGCACGAGAGCGTGGGCATCGGCCGTCTGGAGCGGTTCGTAGCCGACTGGCACAACGCCAACTCCACCGAGAAGCCGGTGAAGCCCGCCTCCAATGGCCACAAGGTTGCGGTCATCGGCTCCGGCCCCTCCGGCCTGACCTGCGCCGGCGACCTGGCCCGGAAGGGGTACGAGGTCACCGTGTACGAGGCCCTGCATCTGGCTGGCGGCGTGCTGGTATACGGCATCCCCGAATTCCGTCTGCCCAAGTCTATCGTCCAGAAGGAAGTGGACGGACTCAAGGAGCTGGGTGTGAAGATTGAGACCAACGTAGTGGTGGGCCGGTCCATCACCATCGACGAGCTGATGGAGCAGGAGGGCTTTGAGGCTGTGTTTATCGGCTCCGGCGCGGGGCTGCCCATGTTCATGCACATCCCCGGCGAGAATCTGAAGGGCGTCTACTCCGCCAACGAATTCCTCACCCGGATCAACCTGATGAAGGCCTATAAGGAGGGCTCCGACACCCCCATCATGCCCCTGAAGGGCAAGAAGGTGGCCGTGGTGGGCGGCGGCAACGTGGCCATGGACGCCGCCCGCTGCTCCCGCCGTCTGGGCGCCGATGTGTACATCATTTACCGCCGTTCCGAGGCCGAGCTTCCCGCCCGTGCCGAGGAGGTGGAGCATGCCAAGGAAGAGGGCATCATCTTCAAGACCCTCAACAACCCCACCGAGATCCTGGGCTACAACAACCCCGAGGATAAGCGTGATCCCAAGAACGGCTCCGTCTGCGGCCTGAAGTGCGTGGAGATGGAGCTGGGCGAGCCTGATGCCTCTGGCCGCCGCCGTCCCATCGTGAAGGAAGGCAGCGAGTTCGAGATGGAGATGGACTGCGTCATCATGGCACTGGGCACCAGCCCCAACCCCCTGATCAAGTCTACCACCAAGGGCCTGGAGATCAACAAGCGGGGCGGCATCATCGTCAACGAGGACGGCCTCACCAGCCGCGAGGCGGTGTACGCCGGCGGCGATGCCGTCACCGGCGCGGCTACCGTCATCCTGGCCATGGGCGCGGGCAAGACCGCCGCGTCCGCTATTGACGAGTATCTGAACAAGTAATTCCGTTTTTGCCGCATGGCGTATCCCTGCGGCGGGAAGGCCGCTCCGGATCGTGTTCGGAGCGGCTTTCTCCACGAAAAATCACGCTGAAAAGGAGCCTGCAAACAATGGAACGCAGCTTTCACATGAGGAACCGGCAGGAGCTGTACCGCGCCATGCCGGACCACAGCCTCTTCGTCTGCTTTGCCGGGCGGATACTCCCCCAGTCGGCGGACGCGGAGTATCCCTTCTTCGCCAACCGGAATTTTGCCTACCTCACCGGCCTGGACGGGGCGGAGGTCCACGACTTTATTTTCCTGGCGAGAAAAGAGGGGGAATCGGTGGAAGAGACCGTCTTCGCACTGTCCCCGGACGCCATGGCGGAGCGCTGGACGGGCCGCCGGTTGAAGGAGGACGAGATCCGCTCCCGCAGCGGTGTGGAGCGGGTCCTGCCGGTGGAGCGCTTCCCTGCCGTCTTCCACGCCGCCGCGGGGCGCGGCCGGACGGTGGTGCTGGACCTCTGGAAGAAGAGTCCGGGGGACCCGGACACGGAGGCCTTCCGCTTTGCCGCCCGGGTGGGCCGGGACTATCCCTGGCTGGGGATCGAGAACTGCCACCGGCAGCTCTGCGTCCAGCGCACCATCAAGAGCCCGGAGGAGATCGCCGCTATGCGCAGGGCTGAAGAGATCACCAGGGCGGGGATCGAGGCAATGATGCGCGCCTCCCGCCCGGGCCTGTACGAGTATCAGTACAAGGCGGTCTTCGACCACGCCCTGGCCGACCGGGGTGTCCTGACGCCCGCCTTCCCCTCCATCATCGCGGCGGGGGAGAACAATTTCTGCATCCACTACTACAGTTACACCGGCCAGGCCCGGGACGGCGACCTGGTCCTCAACGACGTGGGCGCGGCCTGGGGCGGCATGTGTACCGACGTGTCCCGCAGCTGGCCCTGCAATGGGACCTTCTCTCCCAGACAGCGGGCCCTCTATGAGTGCGCCTACCGCACCTCCCAGCATATGTTTGAGATCATCCGTCCCGGGATGCCCATGGCGGATGTGGACCGGCTCTGCCACCAGTACTGCGGCGGCCTCCTGCGGGAGATCGGGCTGCTGGGGGAGGACGAGGCGCCGGAGAAGTACATGTGGCATGGCGGCGCCCACCATGTGGGCTGGGATGTCCACGACCAGGTGGACATGACCATGCCCGTTTCGGCGGGGATGGTCTTCTGCGTGGACGTGGGCATCTACGTGGAGGAGTGGGGCATCGGCTTCCGGCTGGAGGATAACTGTCTGGTGACGGAGGATGGCTGTGAGAACCTCTCCGCCGCCATCCCCCGGAGCATCGAGGAGATCGAGGCCTTCATGGCGGCCCGCTGAGCCGGGAAGGGGACCGGAGATTTTTGGTTGACGGACCGGCGGACGGATGCTATAATGTCGGTTGCCGCCCGATACGGGCGGAAAACTTGTGTGTCAAATGGGAGAGACTGCATCCATATGAACGCAAAAAAACTGGCCGGCCACTTTCTGCGTCCCCGCATGGGACGCCGGCTGCTGGCGCTTGCGATCGGTCTGACCGCGATGGGCGTCTGCATCGCGGTGTTCAACACGGTGGGCTTTGGGACGGACCCCTGCTCCACCTTTACCCTGGGGGTATCCGCCCGGACAGGCGTCACCTTCGGGACCTGTCAGCTGCTGTTCAATCTGCTGATGTTCATCCCGGTTATCCGCTGCGACCTGTCCCGGATCGGCATCGGGACCATCGGCAATATGGTGGGCGTGGGGTATATCGCGGATTTCTGTATGCGCGCGATCAACGCGAGGATCCCTCCAGACAGCCTCTCCATGGGACAGCGGGTCCTGATGTTCGCGGTCAGCATGGCCGTCTTTTTGGTGGCGGCTTCCTTTTATATGGTGGTCGATTTGGGCGTTGCGCCCTACGACGCCATCCCCCAGCTGATCGCGGCCCATACCAAAAAATTGAGCTACCGCGCGGTCCGGATGATCTGGGACATCTCCATGCTCTCCATGGGATTCCTGCTGGGCTCGACCATCGGGCTGACCACGCTGATCACGGGCTTTTTCCTGGGGCCCGCAATCACGCTGGTAGCGAAGCGCGTCCACGGGTGGTTCGAGTAGCCCTCTGCCGCGGGGCCCAGCGCCGAAAAACGCAAAACGAACGGGACTCCGCGAAAACCGTGGGGGCCCGCTCGTTTTATCAGGAAATGGTATTATGCTTGTTCCTTGATCCGCTTGGCCATGATGGCCGCCTGATACCGGGGGATCAGCGCCGTGGGCTCCTTGCCGTCGGTGATGCCCAGCTTGACGGCCTCCTCCAGCTCCTTCTGCGCCCAGCCGGGGACCGGCTGCTTGCTGAGATAGTCGTTCAATGCGTCATAGATCTCTTTTCCCGTCATGTCTTCCTCCTTGTCCAGATCGTCAAATGCTCTGATATAGGCCGTTACCAGCGTCTTGCTGCGCTCCCTGCGGAACACGCCGCCGCCGTTGGACTGGCTCCCCGCCTCCCCGGCGGAGGTGTTGCCCTCAATGGCGGTGACGGTGTCTGCGGTCGCGCTTTCCACGATGCCGGTATGGCCGAAGTTGTAGATGATGATGTCCCGGGGCTTCGGCGCGGAGACCACCTGCTCCGGATGGTGCTTCTGGTACCAGGAGAGCATATTTGAGCAGCTGGCCGTCCGGTGGGGCAGCGGCTGCCCCGCCTGGTCGAAGCACCACTGCACGAACATCATGCACCAGGGATTTCCATCCAGGCCGTACCACGCGCCGTATTTCGTCCGGTTGCTCCCGGAAGGGCTCTCCGTATTCCCCAGCTCTCTGGCGGCAATTTTCAATACGTCTTCAGCCATCTTTTCCCTCCATGGCAGCCCGCATTTTCTGAGACTGGGTGCCGAAATAGAATGAGATGATCACCGCGTAGATGGTCATAAAATCCTGTGAGATGTCCCCCTTGAGGGCCATGACCGCGAATACGGCGGTCAGCACCAGCGTCACCAGGGACTTGACACTCATCAGGGTCCCCAGCCGCTTGATAATGGTTTCGCTCATGTTAGAACCTCCTGTTCGCTGCGCGTGTCTTCAACATTTTGATCCTCGCCGGGAGGAACAGGCCCATGAGGGGCGGGACCGCGTGGGATGTCTTCATGACGCATCAGCCCTCCTCTCCAAATTTTCGATCCGGCGATTTGCCGCCTTGATCTTCTCCTCCTGGAGTTCCGTCCGTTCCTCCACCTGGTACATCCGCTCGATGAGATTGTTGTGGGCCTGGACCCGCTTTTCCAGCTGCTCCAGCCGGTAGCTGGTCAGCCGCGCCGATGCGAGCACGCCCAGGATCGACCCGATGGCCGACCCAGCCAGCCCGATCAGCGATACGATGATAGCATCCAAGAAATCAGCTCCCCCTTTTATTTATATGATGCAGAGGCGGCCGGCGCCCTTCTCCGATGAGGGCCGCCCCTGCATTGACGGGGGAACGGCTGGATAGTTGCTCCAGAACGGACAACGGCGTTTTTGACAAAAATACGGCGGCGGATCGAAAAACGATCCGCCGCCGTGCTGATCTGTTTGAAAATTAGATACGTCCGTACATCCGGGTATACAGGAACAGTTTTTTTGCCAGCGCGGGGCTGGCCTCGCCGGGGAGCAGACGCCACTGCCAGTTGCCGGACGGCGTGCCGGGGGTATTCATCCGGCCCTCGGCGCCCAGGCCCAGGCAGTCCTGCATCTGCACCACGAAGGTATCCGCCACCGAGGACATGCCGCCCCGGATCATCCCCCAGTGGAAGCCCTCCGCCTCGTTGAGGCCCAGGTACTTCCGGGCCATGGTGACGCTGGAGCGGTCCGCCTGCTCCCGCCACTGCATGACGGTCTCGTTGTCATGGGTGCCCACATAGCAGACGCAGTGGCGGCCGTATGTATGGGGCAGGTAGTTGCTGGGCTCGCGGGTGTCGAAGGCGAACTCCAGCACCTTCATACCGGGGAGCTCGGACTGCTCCAGCAGCTCGTGGACCGCGGGAGTCAGGAAGCCCAGATCCTCGGCGATGAATTGCAGGTCGTGGAACCAGGAGGTGAGGATGCCCACCAGGTCCATGCCGGGGCCCTTCCGCCAGCGGCCGTTCTTGGCGGTGGTCTCGCCATAGGGCACCGCCCAATAGCTCTCCATCCCGCGGAAGTGGTCGATCCGGATCACGTCGAACAGGCGGCCCGCGCCCTCCACCCGGCGGATCCACCAGCCGTAGCCGTCCTGCTTCATCCGGTCATAGTCGTAGAGGGGGTTGCCCCACAGCTGGCCGTCGGCGGTGAAGTAGTCCGGCGGAACGCCGGAGACCTCGGTAGGCACCAGATCCTCCCCCAGCTGGAAAAACTCCGGTTCCGCCCACACGTCGGCGGAGTCCATGGCCACGTATATGGGCATGTCGCCGATGATCTGGATGTCCAGGGAGTGGATATAGTCCCGCAGGGCGTTCCACTGCTGGAAGAAGAGGTATTGCAGGTAGGCGTAAAAATCCACGTCAGCCGCCAGCTCCTGGCGGTAGCGGCTGAGGGCCTCGGGTTTGCGCAGGCGGATGTCCTCATCGGGCCATTCGAGCCAGCTCTTCATGCCGAAATGACTCTTTACGGCCATATAGAGGGCGTAGTTTTCCAGCCACTTGTTCTCCCTGCGGAAGGCGTCCACCGCCTCGCGGTCCCTGGGATAGCCCTTCTGGAAGGCCTTGCGCAGGATGGTGAAGCGGGCGTCATAGATTTTCCCGTAGTCCACATAGCGGGGCTGAGTCCCCCAGTCCGCCGCATCCAGGCCGGCAGGGTCCAGCAGGCCGTCCTCCGCCAGGAGGTCCAGGTCGATGAAATAGGGGTTTCCGGCGAAGGTGGAAAAGCTCTGATAGGGGCTGTCGCCGTAGCTGGTAGGCCCCAAGGGAAGGAGCTGCCAGTATTTTTGTCCGGCGGCGTGGAGGAAGTCAGCGAAGGCGTAGGCCTCACGGCCCAGGGTGCCGATGCCATGGGGGGAGGGGAGCGCGGAGATGGGCAAAAGGATGCCGCTGCTGCGGTCCATAAGCGATCACTCTTTCTTTTCGGTATTGGGGCGATATCGCCATCTGTACTATCTTACCATTCCATTCGCCCGGTGTAAAGGGAGAAAAGCTGGGAGAGCAAAAAAAGTTATTAGAAAAATGTAAAAAGAGCTCTTGACAAGCGGGAGATTTTGGGGTATACTGATTCCTGCCTGATCGGTCTGCCGGTCGATATGGCGGCGTAGCTCAGTTGGCCAGAGCATTCGGTTCATACCCGAAGTGTCACCGGTTCGAATCCAGTCGCCGCTACCATGTCCCTTTGGGACAGCCCTTGGCGCGTTGGTCAAGCGGCTAAGACACCGCCCTTTCACGGCGGTAACACGGGTTCGATTCCCGTACGCGTCACCACGACGGGAAGGGATCGCTTCCCGTCCTATGGAGGCTTAGCTCAGCTGGTTAGAGCGCATGCTTCACACGCATGAGGCCACTGGTTCGAGTCCAGTAGTCTCCACCAAACCCCGTCAAATCCGAACGGATTTGGCGGGGTTCCTTTGTTTTTTGCAACTTTCGAGATGGGTTGGATTTTGCGGTTCTGGGGTAGACCCACGCGCTGACCCACACGGGGATAGACTTGGACAGGACGGGGCAGCACCGGACGGGATCTTCCGTCCGGTGCTGCCTTTTTTTCGGAAATATTTTTGTTACATCGCTTGACTGATGACCGCGCCGATGGTGTCCGCCGCATCCTGCTTCATCTGGGCTGTGGCATGGGTGTAGGTGTTGAGCGTAAACCCTGCGGAGTAGTGGCCCAAGGCCCCGGAGAGGGTTTTCACGTCCACGCCGTTCTTGAGGGACAGGGTGGCGAAAAGATGTCTCATGTCGTGGAAGCGAACGTGCTCCGCGCCAATGGCTTTCAGTATTTTGTCGTGAATGCGCCGGAAGGCGTCTGGGTCGTACATGGTGCCGGTTTTGGGCGAGGGGAACATATACGGATTTTGGGGATGTTTTCGGTGTTCCTCGGTCAGCAGGTCCACCGCTTGCTGGGGAATCACCAGCGTCCGGACGGAGTTTTTCGTCTTAGGCTGACTGACGACCAGTTCGCCGTTGATCCGGTTGACCTGCTTGGTGACAGAGATTGTCCGTGCTTCTGCGTCCAGGTCAGTCCAGAGCAGAGCCAGCAGTTCGCCTCGACGGAGGCCAGTGGTCAGTTCCAGATAGAACAGGGCAAGGAGTCCCCGGCGGTCAGCTTCGGCCAGGTAAAGGCCGATTTTCTCTTGCGGGAGGATATGCATTTCCTTTTTCTCCAGCTTTGGCAATTTGCAACCCTTGGCAGGGTTTACCAGGATCAGCCGCTCGGCTACCGCTTGCTCTAGGCAGTTGCTCAGCAGGGTGTGGACGCCGTGTACCACCCGAGGGCTGAGGCTCTTGTCCTTCAGCTCAACTTGGTTATCGCGCTGGACACGCCCGCTCTTTTGGAGGTTGTTGTAGAACCGCTGAATCTGGATCGTGGTCAGTTTCTCCAGTTTTATGCTGCCGATGCCGGGGATGATGTGGTTGTTGATGTAGTTCTGGTAGTACGATTTTGTGTTGGGACGAAGACGGGGCTCGGCGTAGACCTCGTACCAGGTGGTGAGCCAGGATGCCACTGTGTAGTTGTTCGTTTTGGTGACGTCCAATTGCTGGCTGTCAGCGATGGCTCGCTGTAGTTTTTCCTTGACCTCTGCCTGGGTCTTTCCCAGGATGTTCTTTGTGATCCGCTTGCCGGTGGCAGGGTCGTAGCCAGCGGTGTAGCGGCCCTCCCAGCGTCCGTCTTTTCGTTTACGGATGTTCCCCTCTCCATTTGCTCTGCGTTTTGCCATTGTGCAGCGCCTCCTTTCAGCGACACACAATACCACCTGCTGGCCTCAATATCCAGTAGGAGGCGGCAGAGTTATCAGTTTGTTATCAAATTGATTGGGGTGTTCTATTTATACATTTCCTCTGTCCCACGGGGAGGGCATCAGCCCTCCCCACACCGCTTTTCAATCCAGAGGAGAAATTTGTCCTTCGGGATGATGATCCTGTTGCCAACCTTCATAGACGGGAACGCTCTGCTGTGCGACAGTTCGTATGCTCCGGCCCGGCTGATTCCCAGCACCTTCGCTACGTCTGGTACCAACAGCATCAGGGGCAGATCATCGTAGGTTTTGTAGCTGGATTTATTCATCTTCACTATCCTCTGCATCCGGTGGCCTGTACTGATACTCCGCCGCATCCCGGAACGAGATGTATCCGCAAGTCTTTTTGACGTTTTGGATGCACCTGCCGCGTACTTTCTCTATCACCTCCGGACTGGCATTGATTTCAGCAGCCAGGATATTCATCACGATGTCCATTTCCACCGCCAGCTTGAACAGCAGACGGCTGATATGGTTCTCGCTGTTATGCACCGTGCCTTTGAACGCGGACACCAGCATTGGCGGCAGATATTGGATCGCATTTTCTGCGGAAACATATCCGGCGTAATATTTTGCGGCTTCCTCCAGAAATTCGCTTCTGCTTTTGCAGTTCGCCTGCTGGATCGCGCCGTCCATCATCGCCAGCGTGGACGGGTACATCCACACTGGGATTCGCTCTTTCGTTTCTCTTTTGAACTCTGTTTGAGGTTGCTCTTTGGCCATATTGACCTCCTTCGTTGGTGTAGACCACCTGCCACAGCTACCTAAAAAATGGCTGTAACTGCTGGTACTATTGAATTTGTTACTATCCCGACCACCTCTCGCAGCAAAACCGGAAATTTCCGACCACCTACCAAAAGCCCCCGACCCGCTCTGCGGGGCGATGTTCGTCTGGCAGGAGGGCGCTTGCGACCACCTGCCTTTATCCTGCTATAATTTCAACTAGGGCAGGACAACGCAAGAATATCCACTGGCATGCACCGGCTGTCTCAATAGTTTTGGTATCCTCGCCGGGTACGGCGGTGATATACTTACCCCGCAGGCAGAGGTTCCCTTCTTTTATCCCTGCAGCAGTTGTCCGCTTGTGCAGCATGGGACCTCTATCTTATGAGGGTTTATTGTTAAGCCGGATGCGGGGGCTGTGGCTCTCCGCTCATCTCGAAGCAGGATATGACTCATAAGAGCGCGAGGGCTGTCTGCAAATTTTAGCAGGATGGTAATTGCTATGTTTATTGTTGGAATCGATATCGCCAAGCGTAGTCATATGGTTCGTGTGGTTGACTCGGACGGGCAGACAGTATATAAGCCTTTCCCCATCCGCAACAACTGCTCGGGCTGCAACACGCTTCTGGAACGGCTGCGAAAACTGACAAATCAAAAGAGCGATTTCGTTGTCGCCATGGAATCCACCGCTCACTACTGGCTGGCACTCTACACCCGCCTGCGGAAAGAGGGATACCGAGTAGTGGTGCTCGATCCGATCCAAACCAATGCCATGCGGGAAATGTTGATGCAGGATGCCAAGACGGATGACATCGACACCTTAGTCATTGCGGAGACGATCCGCTTTGGCAGGTACAAGGCCAGCAGTGTGCCGCAGGAGAAGCTGCTGGCAATGCGGGAACTGTGTCGGAACCGCTTCTATCTCGTTGATATGGGCAGCGACCTGAAACGGAAGATCATTGCTCTACTGGACCAGGTGTTCCCAGAATTTGAGACACAGTTTGACAGCATATTCTGTAAGTCGGCTGTTGCGGTTCTGAAGCAGTACCCCACCCCGGAGAAGTTGTCCAGAGCGCAGCTTGGAAAACTGACAGAAATCCTCCAGATCGCCAGCAATGGACGGTTTGGGGAGTGGAAGGCCCGGCAGCTCAAGGAGCTTGCCAGGGACAGCTTTGGGATCCAGGACTGTGAAGGTGCTTACTCCACGTTGCTCCTTTTGTATCTGGATCAACTCCAGTCCCTTCAGGATGGTGCTGCATCTCTGGAGCGCAGAATTGAGGATATCTTCTCCCAATTTGACTCCACACTTACCTCTATCACCGGGATCGGCCCTGTGCTGGGAGCAGTCATTCTCAGTGAGATCCGGGATATCGCCTCCTTTCCCTCAGCAGATAAACTGGCTGCTTACGCAGGGCTGGATCCGAAGGTGAAACAGTCCGGAGAAACGAGATCCAGCGCCGTCCACATGTCCAAACGCGGCTCACCATATCTACGCAGGGCTATCTGGATGGCAGGCACCATTGCAGTGAAGTACGACCCTATGTTCAAAGCCTACTATGAAAAGAAAGCCGCAGAGGGACTGCGCTATATGAACATCATTGGCCATGTCTCTAAGAAAATGACGGCTGTGATCTTTGCGGTCATGCGGGACAACAAACTTTATGAGCCTGTTGTGCCTGCTGCTTGACAGCATATTGGCTCCATGCTCTTTGCCGCTCGCCGCGAGAGCTTGCCGTTCTACCGCTTTTCAGCCTCCTTGTATTTTTATACTTGACAAACCCTTAGCCGGCTGCACCTCTTTCTTCTTCTGCACCCTCCGTCCGTTTTGGGCATTTTGCCGAATTGCTACTCTGCGCTACCTCAGCAACAAACGCCGCAACACGGCGGTTTGGGGTTGCTTGGTGCTGGGATGCCACCTTGCTGTGAGAAGCGGCACACAGGGCTTCACAGGGGCAATGGCGGGGTATCTGGGCGGCAGGTCCGGAGCGTCCTCCGAACCCAGCTGCATTTTGATTCATACATTTCCCCTGTCACTGAGGCGGCTGCCACTCGCTGCGATCCAGCAGGTAGTAGCGGTTGCAGGTCTGGCGGTGGCTGCCGTGCTTCAGCATCTGCACATTGCCTTTGATATCGATGAATCCTTTGACCTGTAACTCGTGCAGTGTCCGTCTTGCCGAGTATTCCGAGCATCCGCAGGTATTGGCCATAGTCCTGATCCTCGCCTGACAGGCATTCCTGCTTCCGGCACTGCCGGAGTATGGCAGAGGGAAATGTTCCGCATAGATGTGAGTGCTAAAGAGGCAGTTCTTCCTTTTTAAAAGGAAGAACTGCCTCTTTTTTGCGTTTTTGAGGATCTTTGCCAAATTCTGCCGCGCAAGAGTTTTTTGAAAGAGCTGAATTTCCAGTAAAAAACAAAAAAATCCGCACAAATTGGCGGATAAACCCACGCAAAAGGTATACCTTTTGCGTGGATTTTTGAAAGTTTAAAAATTTTTGAAAGACCCCTTATTTTTACAGAAAAGCGTCCGATATAGTTGATGTAGACGTTGAGAGGCTTCCGCGTGGAGCCTTGAAAACGGGAGACGCAAAAGGTATACCTTTTGCGTGGGACCTTATTTTCGGCGGACCAGAATGGAGGGAACCTGGATGACTTCTTCAAAAAAGGACGCTTTGCAGTCCGCGATAGCCGCCTGCGGCGGCCAGCGCGAGAAGCTGCGCAGCTTTGCCGCTGAGATCGTAGCCAGCCTTTCCGAGCTTCCTTCCTCCGGGGACAGTGACCCGCTGGACATCTTTGTCTCCGAACTTGTCCTCTCCGCCGCCGACCAGCGGCGGAAGGAGGAGCGCAAGCAGCACCAGATGGAGTGCATCTCCGCCGCCAAGGAGCGCGGCGTGCGCTTCGGCCCCCGTCCCGCGCCTCTGCCGGACGATTTCAACGAGTGTCATCAGGCCTGGCGGGACGGACGGCTCTCCCTGCGGGAAGCGGCGGAATCCTGCGGCATGGGGAAGACTTCCTTCCGCCGCGCGGTCCTCCGCAAGGAGGAGACCGGCACCAGCATCCCTCAATAAGAAGCTTTCACTGGCGCGGAAGGATACCGCGCCCTACAGGGCGAAAGGAGATCACCATGCTATTTTTACAGCTCAAATCCGGCGAGTATCTGACCATCGGCGAAGATATCGCCATCCAGGTCTTTCAGGAGACCAGCGACCGCATCCGCGTGGCGGTGACCGCACCGAGGGACTTGACCATCCTTCGCGGCGAGGTCCGTGAGCGGAACGGCGCGAACCGACCCAGCACCATCATCCCCACCCCGGTTTCTCCCGGCTGACGAGCCGGTGGAAATATAAACAGGAGTGTCAGCGTTCCGGCCAGATCGGCCGGGTGACTGG
>ERZ808054.341-NODE-341-length-49364-cov-6.240226_pt1 | contig 49364 bp, 42 predicted proteins | sample MGYA00380201_ERZ808054 | MGnify/ENA primary metagenome ERZ808054 (study PRJEB31490, sample SAMN06133419) | mouse gut metagenome | isolation source: Z5_2 | host: mice | place: China: Chengdu | collected 2015-05 ...
TATTGATTGCTCCTTTGCTTATTGGTTTTATACTATATGACCTTAAAAAATCTGTCCAGTTTATTGTAGCCTATCCACTATTTATGCTCTGTTGTCTGAGTTCCCAGGTGCATCCCACATTGCTTCTTCACATCTAACAAGGCTGGAAAACCTGCTTTCAAAGACTTCTAAAGGACACTATGGCAAAGACACCGCAATCCTCTTTAGGAATGCCGCAAGGGACTCCATTGGCTCCCACATGCCCGCCAAATCCCTGGAACTGAAACATACTATCAAACTCATTCAGGAATTGACCATAGAGATCAATGAGGTCGAAACCGAAATTAAACGTATTATGGACGAGGAAGTCAATTCACCCATCCTTACAATCCCCGGTATCAGTTACCGTATGGGGGCAATGATAATTGCTGAGATTGGGGATTTTAACCGTTTTGATTCAGCCGACAAGATACTTGCCTATGCCGGAATGTCTCCATCTACCTATCAGTCAGGGCAGCTGGATAACTGTTATGCTCACATGGAAAAGCGGGGTTCCAGATACCTGCGGTATGCCCTTTACAATTCTACAAAATATGTCTGCCAGTGGGATGAATCATTCGCTGCCTATCTTGCTAAAAAGCGAGCTGAAGGAAAGCATTATAACGTTGCTTTATCCCATGCCGCAAAGAAACTTGTGCGTCTGATTTATGCAATGGAGAAATTCGGGCAACCATACAGTAAGGCAGCTTAATTCTTTCCGTAAATATCTCCTTTTAGAGTGCCAGATATGACACTCTGTTTGTCATGCAGTTTTCAAGGTACAGCTATATCTGAAATGCCATTCTGCAATTCATTCAAAAAATCATTTCAGGTCTTGACTTTTAATAGTTAGTCTTACAAAATGAACTTTGTTCATTATACATGATCCATTCCAACCAGTCAAGCATTTTTGTACTAAAAATGCCGCGCTTTGCGAATCAGCTTATTAACAAACACTGACACGCTTTGCGAGTCAGTGTTTGTAATAAAAACAGGCAACGGCTGGCGGCAAATTGCCGCTGGCCGCCGCCCTGTCCATACTCATGATGACTGCGCCATTTCCTTGATCTTATCCAATCCTTTCGCAACCGGAGGAAGTAAAACCAGCATCACGCTAATCAACGCCTCCATCCCCAGATATGCCCCATTATATACGAAAGAATAGACCGAAGCCGTCATATTATAGCTGGATGCATAACTTCCAAAGAAAATCATACCCGATAGGAAAGTAAAGAAAAATCTTCCAAGCACTCCGACCAAATAACCCTTGACCAGCCCATACTTCGATTTACAGAAAATCCCGGAAAGCCCCAAAGCTCCGAAAGCAAAGATATAATCGGTGAGCATTTGGGGAATGCTGATAATATAGGGATTGGTAATCAACTGTAGAAAACCGTAAGCTACCGCCGTCATCAGTCCGCTTCTTAAACCATACCAATAACCGATCAGGCAGATAAAAAGCATACTGAAAAGAGTAACGCTTCCTCCCATGGGCATATCAATGATTTTGATCGTCGAAGTGACCATGGCGAGCGCCATAGCCATAGCGGAAAATACCAGCTGCCTTGTGTCGAACCGGCCAGGTTTTTCCTCTTCCCCTTCTTTTCTCTTCTGCCCGGACAGAAAACATGCGGCGACAAGAATAACGACCATCACTGCGATCAACGCGCCATACCCGGCTCCGGTGAGTTCAAAATAGCTCCCAGCCTCTTCATCCATAATCTCTCTTGCAAAAAATGACATAAAAAAAACTCCTTCGTAATGCTAAATCACTTGGAGGGGTTTCATTTAAGGATTTTATTCCTTTCCCTGACATGCATAATAAAACGATAAGGCATGCAGCCCATACCGCTCCTTTCATCGTTTTCGCAGTATCATGCCCGCCTTTATGCCACAGTCAGATATTTCATAAAATCCAGCTTCCCTTCGCCGGTATTATCCGGATCAGGTTATGAGGGTTAGAATCCATAATGAATTCAATCTCAGCAAATGCTCCCCTAGCGATTTCTATTAATATGTTCTACAACTCGCATTTAATATACGCCCTGTTGGCGGATTTGTCAATGGCTGTATCTGCCGGATTACAAACATCAATCTTTAGAAGAGCTGTGGCAGAGGAAAGATGAAGGGAGCTGAAGCCGCTGGGGAAGGGATTGGCAGGGATCGGTTTTCTAATGGAGCTTCCAATCAGATTTCACTAATGAAATGGGTATATGGTATCCAACCGGACGAGCCGGAAGCAACGGACATCCTGTCCTGCGCTTCCTGAAACCGCCCTCCTGGCGTTTTCGCTCTGGTTATCGACCATTTCATAAGTGAAATTACTGATTGTACGCAACATTAGAAAACCGATCCCTGCCAATCCCTTCCCCAGCGGCTTCAGTCCCCCTTCTTCTTGCCCACCCCGCCCCATAAAAACCAATTTCCATAGTTCCCCACGCGCCTTGTTGACAAAGAAATACGATATGATATACTTCTAATTAAGTCAATATACATATTTTTACATTTATTCTTATATAAAAATGTGAAACAAGGAGTTTACCCATGGAAAAAATATTGATTATCGATGACAGCATTGTACATGCCCACTATTTAAAGAGTATCCTGGAGGACAGTTATAAAATCTCCCTCGCCCATACGGCGAACGACGGACTTCAATATGCCAAAACCGGGAAGTATTCCCTGATCCTTCTGGATGTCGTCATGCCGGAGATGGACGGCTTTGTATTATTAAAAAAATTGCAGGAAGAACTGGTCACGGAACATATTCCCGTCATCCTAATTACCAGCCTTTCCGATGCGAACAGCGAGGAACAAGGACTCATCCTCGGCGCTGTGGATTATATTGTCAAACCCTTCCATCCGCCGATTGTCCGGGCACGGGTGAATACCCATATCAAATTATACCGGTACCGCTCCCGAATCGAGCAACAGGCTATGGTGGATGAAATGACCAAAGTAGCTAACCGAAGATATTACGACCAGCAGAGCGTTCTGAAATGGCAGGAAGCAATCCGCTTAAAAGCTCCATTTTCCGTCTGCATGTTCGATATCGACAAGTTTAAAGTATATAACGACACCTACGGCCATCCTGCCGGAGACCGGGTAATCGAAGCCGTAGCCCAGACTGCAAGTTCCAGCCTGAGGCGGAGTACAGATCTATTTGCCCGTTATGGAGGAGAAGAATTTATTGCCATCGTTTTAGGCGGAAAATCAGAAGAAGTTTTTACCCACTTCAAAAATATCCGCCAGGCAATAGAAGATTTACATATTGAACACAGCGGCAAAGAATCCGGTCCTCCATGGGTCACAGTCAGCATGGGCGGCATCACCCTGTTCCCGCAAATAGGCGACAGATATGAAGATTATGTGAAAATCGCGGATCAAATGCTATACAATGCCAAAGATCTTGGCCGGAACCAAGTCGTTTGGATGAATGAAAAAAACATACAATGGAAAGAGCGCGGATAAATGCCGGACAACGCATCCATTTACAGACAATGGATGGGACGGGATATAAAGAACAGAAACCGGATACGCGGATATAAAAAAGAGGCACGACCAAAAGGCGGTAGCCCATAAGGAAATATCATAAAACTTATGACTTACGTCAGGTAAACGGGAAAATGGAAAACTCTATGTGATTGAAAACTCTTTCGCATAGAGTTTTTGTTTGTTTCAATGCTTATAATAATATTGGGAGTGTGATTTTTTTATCCTCTAAAAAGAAAAATCGTTCTCAAAAACAAACGAATTGTTCTCTATTTATTCAACTTCGTTCTTTACATTTTTCATTCGTTCCGCTATAATAATAAAGGAGGTGCAAAATGAAATATTCAATTGAAATAGGGAAAATCATAGAGGGCTCATTGAAACATGATCAAACCAAAGTTATTAATTATACAAACCAATTGATTTCTAAACTTGAAACAGATGGTGAAACACGAGCAGTCGCTAAATTTAAAAAAATAATGACAACACAAGCAGAAATGTCTTTGAGCATCATGGGAAGCAACCCAAAGGGGCTATCGATTCCTGTTGATACAGAATCAAGAACTACACTTGCGGATATTGTTTATCCAGCTGAGAATAATATTGAGGTGATATTATCCAAAAGAAATGCTGATAAATTAGAGTCATTTATTTTAAGTTATAAAAACGCCGACAAACTAAATGACTTAGGTATAGGCCTATCTAATACGTTGTTGCTATACGGGCCACCTGGATGCGGAAAAACAAAATGTGCTTATCTAATTGCAAAGCAACTAAATCTTCCCCTGGTTATTGCTCGACTTGATAGTCTTATCTCATCCTACTTAGGCACAACAGCCAAAAATATTCGTAATTTATTTGAATTTGCCCAAAAAATTCCATGCGTCCTATTTTTGGATGAATTTGATGCAATAGCTAAGGCGAGAGACGATAATAATGAATTGGGTGAGCTGAAGCGTGTAGTTAATAGTTTATTGCAAAATGTGGACTCTATGAGTACAGATAGTCTGCTTTTGGCTGCAACAAACCATCAACAACTACTAGATTCTGCAGTATGGAGAAGATTTGATTATAAGTTAGAAATTGAGTTACCTGATAAAGAAGCAATCAGTAAACTAATATATTTGTTTACCGGTCACATGGGAACTCTTAGCGAAAAAGATGTTACTGAACTTTCAACATTATTTTACGGACTGAGCGGTGCAGAAATTGAGGAGTTGATTACAAAATCAATAAGAAACGCTGTTATTCATAACCATCCTTTTGATAAAAGAAATATTTATGAAGAATATTTTGTTCTTCAAAATATATTGCCTCAAAATTGTAACGATACTCGAAAACTACTTCAAATCAAGGCAAAACACTTAAGAAATTGTAACGAGAAAATATTCAGCCTACAAGTTATTGCTGACATTTTAAGAAGTTCCAAAACAACTATACAAAAGATTGTAAAGGAGGCTGATATATATGAATAAAAACAATCTACCGATAAAAATAATCCTCCAAAAGACAGAGGATATTTTTAGCAATCGTGGTGGAGGATCTCCAAAATTTTTCGGTGAGTTAACTCCACAATTACAGACAGAAATCTCTAATAAGTTTGAAGCCCTATTAGAGTTTTATAATGATGTTTTTGAAGAAAACGAGAATATTCCTGCTATCGGAAAAGTAACAGTCAAACCGGAAGCAATTGCCAAGTCGCATAAACCGGATGACTTGTGTAGAAATTGCCCTATTATAGGAAGCGAAGACTTAAATGAAATTTATATTAAGGTAAAGAAAAAATCCATACAAGAAACAGTTCAATTGGTCATGAATCCGCCATCAATAAAATTCAAAGCCAATATGACTGCTGTTTCAGATATCCAACCAATTAAAGCTAATGAAAAAATAACCTCATCACTTATATTAGCCGCACAAAACGATTTTCTATCAATCAAAAATAGTATCAAAGTGAAAATCTTTGATTTTGATGATGATTTTGACAATGCACAGATTTGGGATTATGTAAACAGAAAGATAACATCATTGGGATTACATGAGAACTGTGAACTTATTGCCTATGGAGAGCATATAAAGTTTCTCAAAATGGAAGTTAATTCCTATGAAGATATTATAAAAATAGCATCCATCAATGGTGTTAAATCTGTTGATTTTTTTCAAGAATACTCTCTTCCAAAAGATGATTTTTCATCAGCTGACTTACAAATGCTTTTGGAATGTGAGTATACTGATACAGAAGTCTCTATTGGTATTATTGACGGTGGAATTAGTGATGACAATCCTTATTTACAACCATATATAGTTGCTAGAGAAGAATATATTAGTAAGGTTTATCAAAATCCGCATCATGCAACATTTATTGCTTCAACAATTCAGTATGGAAATTTATTAAATGGTATTAATAGTTCGACTTGTCATCGTTTTAAATTTGTGGATATTGTCGCAATGCCAAATGGCGATAAAAATTTTGGACCGACAGACTCAATATCGGAATATGATTTAATGGATATTATCGAAGAGGTTATGGACAAACATTCGCACTCAACAAAGATATGGAATATATCACTAGGCATTGAGAATAAACCATGTAGCGGAACTATGTCTGATCTAGGTATGTTTTTAGATTATATTCAAGATAAATATCACGTTCAAATGTTTGTTTCTAGTGGAAATATCAATGATTTACCACTACGAACCTGGCCTCCCCAAAGTGGTCTTGGTGAACATGATCGTATGATATCACCAGGTGACTCTGTAAGAGCTATAACCGTTGGTTCCGTTGCCTTGTTTGAATCTGATGATTCCATTGTTAAATTCAATGAACCTTCTCCGTTTAGCCGGAGAGGTCCTGGGGCTAATTATATAGTAAAGCCCGATATTGTAGATTATGGCGGTAATCTCTCTGCTACTTACTGTATTGATGGTCTTGGTGTACGAGGACTCGATCCACAAGGTAATATAATTGAGGGTAATGGAACTAGCTATTCAAATCCAAGAGCTTTGCAAAAATTTGCATCTATTTACGAAGAAATGGTAGAGCCGAATCTTCTTCTTGCAAAAGCCATGCTTGTTCATTCGGCTAGAATGAATTCGCGAGAATTATTAGATGAAAAACCTAATAATATTAAGTATTACGGATTTGGAATCCCATCGCCGAATATTCAAGAAATACTTCAATGTAGCGAGGATGAGGTTACCCTTGTTTTTAAACAGAAAATTTCTCAAGGTTCACACCTTGAAATGTATGATTTCCCATATCCTAAATCGCTAATTCAAAATGGTAAATATATTGGAGAAATTGGTATGACACTTGCTTATTTGCCGCCTCTTGATGAGAAATATGGACGTGAATATTGCCGAACTAATATCGACGTAAGTTTTGGTACATATTCTTATTTACAAAATGGGAAAATTGATTACAACGGTCAAGTGCCTCTTGAAACAAAATGGGATGAAAAATTTGAAGTTGCAAGGGTTGAGCACGGATTTAAGTGGAGCCCAATCAAATCCTATTACAGAAAACTGAAGAATGGTATTAAACTTGCTGACGGATGGAAACTTCGTATTGATATGACAGCTCGAAATGGCATTTATGTTCCTTCCCAAGAATTTGTTTTAATAGTAACAATCAAAGATCCAAATGGCAATGATATTTACTCTGAAATTGTCACTGGTCTAAGAGAACGGGGATATATTACAAACAATTTAGAAACAAGATACCAAGCACGGCAAAGACAATAATTTTTCTATATAAGTACCCCTAAAAATGAGTTATGAAATAAATTTAAAAACTACGTTTTATGTAAAATTAACGAAAACTCTATGTGATTGAGGCGTCTTTCATATAGAGTTTTCTCTGTTTTGATAAAGATTGGTTATTCGTTTTTCAGCGTTCCACCGGAACGCGTAGCCATTGCCAACGGCAATGATCTCAGGGGTTTGGGGACATGTCACCAACAAGCATTTTGGCAGGAAATCCGGGAACGGATTCCTGCCAAAATACGCAATCTTACGGAAGATTGCATTGCTTGCGAGTATCATGAACTCAGGACAAGCTAGCTTTTTCGTAAATAATAAACGCAAAAATGATTACTCTGCTCCCCACTCTCTTTTTAGCTGGCTCAAAAATTCATTGGAAGCCTTTGAAAAGACCTGATACTTTTTCCAGACAATACATAGTTCCGCTTCCATACGCGGGTATAGCGGTCTGAAACAAAGCTCGCTATCGCCGGTGGTATTGATGAGTTTATCTAATGCAATCGCATAACCGAGTCCTTTCCTTACAAAATGAGAAGCATTATAAATCAGGTCATAAGTCATAACAACATTGAGCTTGCTGACATCTTTTTTCAGCCACGAAATCATTTCGCTACTGATGGATGCCTGATGGGATAAGATCAGAGGCTTGTCCCACAAATCCTCCGCGCAGACGGAGTCCTTTTGGGCCAGCGGGCTGTCTTTTCGCATCAATACGCCCCATGTGTCGGTCATAGGAAGTCTCATGTAATCGTATTTTGTCACATCAAAGGGACCGATCAATAAACCGAAATCAATCAGCCCTTTATCTATTTTTTCTGTTACGATACCGGCATCGCCGCTGTAAATGTGGTAATGGATCAGCGGATGTTCCTTCTGCAATGTTGCGGCTGCCTGTGCAAAAAAGGAAATTGCATCGGTTTCGCCGCCGCCGATATAAATTTCTCCGTTGATATTTTCGTTAGAGCTGCTAAGTTCCGCCTTTGTTTTTTCCATAAGGTCAACCATTTCTTCTGCTCGTTTACGCAGCAGCATCCCGTCCTCGGTTAGTGTGACCTTTTTGCTCCCCCGGATGAGCAGTTGTTTTCCAACTTCTTCCTCTAAATCTTTCAGTTGTCTGGAAAGCGGCGGCTGCGTCATTTGCAGGGCTTCCGCAGCTTTCGTAATACTTTCTTCCTGCGCTACGGCGAGAAAATATTGCAATACACGAATATCCAAATTTGAGACCTCCTTCTGGATTGATGTCTCCTATTGTATCAAAAATACTCATACCTTTCAAGTATGTAAGTGTATTCTTTATATGTATTTGATATTCAATTGTGACGGTTTTATAATGAGTCCAGAAGGAGGCAAGAGAGGTGGCAGAAGCAAACGATGTATATGGAAGCATTTATCAAAATTTAATCGATGCTGGCTGCGATACGAAAACCACCAAACAGTGTATGGCGCTTGTAGAAGATGGCCGTTACTGCGATATGCTCCCTATTCTTACGCGATATAGAAAAGCATTACTGGATTCGGTGCGTACCGGACAGAAGCAGATTGATTGCCTTGACTTCCTGATCTACAAATTAAAAAAAACTATAACATTGTAAAGGAGAAATAATGATGGATACCAGAACATTTGAAATCTATCCAAATATTGAAATGAAAAAGGTTCACTTCCAGAACCGCTATGGAATTGAACTGGCGGGAGATCTTTACCTGCCGGAAAATCATGAGGCACAGAAAAATCCTGCGATTATTGTGGCAGGCCCCTTTGGAGCGGTAAAAGAACAGGCTTCCGGTCTGTATGCACAACAGATGGCTGCTTATGGATTTGTGGCATTGGCATTTGATCCTTCTTTTGGAGGGGAAAGCGGCGGTTCTGTTCGCAATACTGCTTCTCCCGATATTTTTACCGAGGATTACAGCGCTGCCGTTGATTATATTGGGCTGCTGGACTTTGTAGACCGAAACCGCATCGGAGTAATCGGAATCTGCGGTCTGTCCGGCATGGCGCTCACCGCTGCCGGAACAGATACCCGCATAAAAGCTGTGGCAACCATGTCCATGTACGATATGTCCCGCGATATGAGCCGTGGTCACATGGATTATTATACCGACGAGCAGCGTAACAAAATAAAAGAGTATCTCAGCAATCAGCGTTGGAAGGATGCGGAAAACGGCGCTTTTGCACTCGGCAATCACGAAATCGGTTTTGACGAGACGGGCGAACCGCTGACCGGCGCTATGGAAGTCCCGGCTGAATTGCCGGAGGACGCTGATCCTGCGTTTGCGGCGTTTTACAACTATTATTATAAGCGCGCCCGTCATCCACGTGCAGTTAATTTTGTTTCTTCATGGACGGCTACTATGCCGGTGGCTTTCTGGAACTTCCCGCTGATGACAAACATTAAGGAAGTTTCGCCCAGACCGATTTTGATGGTCGCCGGGGAACATGCACACTCCCGCTATTATTCGGAGGATGCATACAAAGCTGCAGCGGAACCGAAGGAACTGCTGATTATACCAGAGGCCGATCATGTTTCTTTATATGATGATATGGAGAAGATTCCTTTTGATAAGCTGAATCAATTTTTCAAAGAAAATCTGAAATAAGAACGGAGGACGATACAATGAATACAACCATACCGAAAATCGCATTAGGAGCCTGGTCTTGGGGCGCTGGCGCCGCCGGAGGGGATCAGGTGTTTGGAAATCATCTTGCGGAGACTGATTTGCAGCCGGTTTTTGAAAAGGCAATGGAATGTGGGCTGAACCTGTGGGATACCGCCGCTGTCTACGGCGAAGGCAGCTCCGAGCGTATCCTCGGTAATTTTATCAAGAACGTAAACCGTGAGGACGTTATCATCTCCACAAAGTTTACGCCGCAGATTGCCAGCGACTCCCCGGAGGCCATGCAGGAGATGCTGGACGGAAGCAAGGCGCGCCTGCATACAGAGGTCATGGATATTTACTGGATTCACAATCCTATGGATGTGGAGCGTTGGACTCCGAAGCTGATCCCTCTTGCAAAGAGCGGCCAGATTAAGAAGATTGGCGTTTCCAACCATAATCTCTCCGAGATAAAACGGGCAAATGAGATTCTTGCGGCAGAAGGAGTAAAAATCTCTGCTGTGCAGAACCATTTCAGTCTGCTGCATCGTTCTTCGGAGCGGGCTGGCATCCTCGACTATTGCAAGGAAAACGGCATTACCTTTTTCGCCTATATGGTCTTGGAACAGGGAGTGCTTACCGGACGATATAATGAAGCGCATCCTTTCCCGGAAAGAACCGGGCGCGGCGATGCTTACAATCCGCATTTGAGGGAACTATCCGCGCTGATTGAGGAATTGTCCTTGATTGGCACACGCTTTGACGCAAGTCCCGCCCAGGCCGCAACAGCATGGGCAATTTCCAAAGGGACGCTCCCGATTATCGGCGTGACAAAGGTAAAACAGGTCGAGGAGGCAGCGCAGGCAGCGCAGATTACATTGACCGCAGAAGAAATCTGCCGTCTGGAAAAGCTGGGGGATGAAACCGGCGTACACACCCTGCGGGAATGGGAGAAGGAGATGATTTAATCATTAATGTTCAGGTCAGCCTCAAACATTTGCTGTTTGAGGCGTGAGAATATGATTCAGGTGTGAGCAAATCCCATTCGCGAAGCGAATTTTAATGGATTTGCGAATGTTGCTGAGAACGGAGTGAACAGGAACATTTAACCTGCGGGAAAGGAGGCAGAAAGATTTTGACAGTGGAGGAAATCATCAAAGGATTTGGTACGCAGTCAGAAAAATCTCCGGCGTATGCCGCATATGCAAACACACTTTTTCAAGAAGCAATTCAGATCGGGATGGAAATGAACAACCGTTACCATACTCCGGCAGAATTGCGGGAGCTTATGAAACGGCTTACGGGAAAAAAGATTGACGACACATTTCGCTTATTCCCGCCATTTTATACCGACTTCGGAAAAAATATTTCGATTGGAAAAGATGTGTTTATCAATTCTGGCTGCCATTTTCAAGATCAAGGCGGTATTACGATTGGGGATGGCACCTTGATTGGGCATAATGTGGTTCTCGCAACCATTAACCATGACCTTGATCCGGCAAATAACCGTAAAAATCACTATGCGCCGATCACCATAGGAAGTCATGTCTGGATTGGCTCAAATGCCACGATCCTGCCCGGCGTAACGATTGGGGAATGGTCTGTGGTGGCGGCAGGAGCCGTAGTGATAAAAGACGTTCCGCCTTATACTGTGGCGGGCGGCGTGCCTGCAAAGGTGCTTAAAACCGTAAGAAACGATTCGGTTAAGGAGGATGTACATGAAAAAAATAGTTAGCCTTGCGCTTCTTCTGTCGTCGGTATTCTCTGTGACAGCCTGCGGTCAGACCGTACAGACGGAAACAGACGCAGCCGGAAATATAGAAACATCGAAAGCGGTGGAAAGCATACAGGAAAGTGAAGAAGCGGCGCCTACGGAGAGTGCCGCAACAGATACGGAGGAGGAAACGACTGTGAAAGCGGAATTTGATTTTGAAACAAAGACGGTTATGCTGAACAGCGGCTATGAGATGCCGATCAATGGGCTGGGAACCTACAGCCTTCACGGGGATGAATGTATCAATGCTGTAAAGTCTGCGCTGAGCAGCGGCGTGCGTCTGATTGATACCGCTTCTGCATACGGCAATGAGGAGGAAATCGGTCAGGCAATCCGAGAGGCAATCAGCGAGGGGATCATCCAGCGGGAGGAGATTTTCGTTATCACAAAAATCTATCCGGGCAGTGAAATGGAAAACCCGGAACAGTCCATTCAGGCGTGTCTGGATCGTCTGAATATCGGCTATGTGGATATGATGCTCCTGCACCACCCAGATGACAATGACGTAAAGGCATACAAGACGATGGAGCAGTTTGTGGCAGATGGAAAGATTCGTTCCATTGGTCTGTCTAACTGGTATGTGGAGGAATTGACTGAATTTCTGCCGCAGGTGGATACGGTTCCCGCACTGGTGCAGAATGAGATTCATCCCTACTATCAGGAAAATGATGTGATTCCATTTATTCAGGATTTAGGGATTGTGGTACAAGGCTGGTATCCGCTGGGCGGACGGGGACATACGGCAGAGCTGCTGGGAGATCCGGTAATTTCGGAAATTGCAAAAGCACACGATGTATCTTCCGCACAGGTCATTTTGCGGTGGAACCTGCAAAAAGGCGTGGTAGTCATTCCCGGTTCCAGCAATCCCGACCACATCAAAGAGAATACGGAGCTGTATCATTTCTCTTTGACAGAGGAGGAAATGGAGCAGATCAATGACCTTGACCGTGGCGAGAAGCATGACTGGTATTAAGAATACATAGATGGAGGAAATAGACATGAAGGTTTTAGCGATTAACAGCAGCGCGAGAAAAGATGGAAACACGGCGCTTCTTATCAACACCGTATTTGAGGAACTGAACAAGGAAGGTATTGAAACGGAAATGATTCAGCTTTCCGGGAAAATCATTGAGCCTTGTAAGGCTTGCTGGGCCTGCGGCGGAAAGAAGAACTGCGTCCACAGAAAGGATCAGTTTCAGGACATCTTTGAAAAAATGACACAGGCGGACGGAATCATTCTCGGTTCCCCGGTTTATACGGCAAATATGTCTGCAAATATGCAGGCGCTTTTGGAACGGGCATCTGTGGTAACAGATATGAACCGCAGCGAAAATCTGTTCGCACATAAAGTCGGTGCGGCGGTTACGGCAGCACGCAGAGGCGGCGCACTTTCGGCACTGGATTCCATGAATCACTTCTTTATGCTGCAAAATATGTTTGTAGTCGGATCTTCCTACTGGCCGATGGCTTACGGGAAGATGCCGTGGGATGTCCAGTCGGATGAGGAAGGTCTGGAAACCATGAGAAATCTTGGGCGGAATATGGCTTACCTTTTGAAAGCGCTGGATGAAAGGCGGCGGTAACGATGAAAAAATCAATTTGTGTACTGTTTTCCTTTGTGCTGCTGTTTGTCATGGCTGGCTGTGGGAATATTGCGGCAGAGGGCGGGCAGGAAAGCATTTCGGAACAGGAGACAAATATGGAGCAGAAAACTTTGGTGGTGTATTTTTCCGCTACCGGAACAACGGAGCCGTTGGCGGAATATGCGGCGGAAATTTTAGGGGCTGACATTTATGAGATTGTGCCGGAAGTCCCTTATACAGAGGCGGATCTGGCTTATTATACGAATGGACGGGCGGATCAGGAGCAAAACGGTCCTTCCGCACGTCCTGCAATCGCCGGTAAGGTAGAGAATATGGAGGAATACGATATAATTATTCTCGGCTTTCCGATCTGGCATGGACAGGCACCGAGGATTATCAGCACCTTTTTGGAAAGCTATGATTTCTCAGAAAAGACAATCATCCCCTTCTGTACTTCCCATAGCAGTGGGATTGGCTCCAGCGCCGACAATCTGCATGAGCTGTGTCCGGACTCTGTGAACTGGCTGGAAGGAAAGCGTTTTGAAGCCGGAACGACAAAAGAAACTATGGAGGACTGGCTTAAGAGTTTATTTAGAAAATATGCAACATAAGCAAATGAATATATTTTATGAGGTGTAACTTGTGAAAAATGATAATATGCCTGGAGGCGATACTATGGGAAATTAGCGGTATTGGATTTATCGGAAACCGGCGGGCAGATTTGCGAAAAGCTGTTTGTGCTGCTTAATGCAGAGCAGCGAGCAGATTTAACCCACTATGTTCTTAGCGGGGAACAACCAAATGCTGCCTTTAGAACAGATTCAGTTTCGATTCATAGTGGTTCCGCATTACAGGTAACTTCTATGCCTCCATTGACAGAAATATAGGAAGGCAATCTGTATTTTTGTCTGGAGGAAAGGGCGGTGCGTGTTTGCGGGCAGGAAATCGCACTGACCGTCAAGGAGTTTGACGCCCTCCGACTTTTGCTCATCAACCGGAAACGGGTACTGACTTTTGAAATGATTGCTTATCAGGTATGGGGCGAGGAATATATTGATGTTACGCAAAAAGCAATCCATAACCTGTTCAGCCGTCTCCGTCAGAAGCTTCAGGTAACGCCGGAATCGCCGGGATATATTATCAGCGTCCGGGGCGTGGGTTATAAATTTGACGCCGGAATATAGCAGGGAAATGAGGAAAAATTGTGAGAGGAAACAAATGCAGGAGAACAGGGCAAACCGGGATTGGATTATCAGCGATCCTCTGACCGTCATAGATACAGGGGATTTGCATTTCTGTCTGGAATACCGTACCGTTGAAGTCTGCGGGCAGAAAATTGAACTGACGGCAAAGGAATTTGACATATTTGCATTACTGATCCTGAATCCCCGCCGTGTGTTCACTTATGAAATGATTTTAGATATTGTCTGGAACGAACCGTATAACGCCTATTTCAGGAAAACGATTATCAACCATATCAGCAATATCCGCAGGAAATTAAAACTACGTCCCGAAATCCCTGATTACATCAAAAGCGTGTATGGTGTTGGATATAAATTTGATATACCGCATACAGAGAGATAAAAGAATATGTTTTCCGTCGCAAATTTTTCTGCGGCGGATTTTTTTGAGAAATTTTTTATACAGACGGCAACTTTCCCCTGAAAAATGTACGGATATATGAGGGGATCATTTTGAAACTGCTTGTCCGTATATTGAAATTATGAATTTTTTGTGAATTTTGAAAAATACCCCCGTCATTTTGCCTTAAAAATGAACTGTATAGTAGAAGGACATTTTTTTGCGGTCAGGAAGGAGGTGTTTTTATCTATAGTCAAATTCCGGTTATGAACTATCCGCAGTACCGCCGGATGCGTAAGCTGGTGCATGAATGCTGCAACTATGACGGCGGCAACTGTATTCTTTTGGACGACGGGGAGGAATGTGTCTGCGTCCAGAGTATTTCCTACTCGCTTCTCTGTAAATGGTTCCGCTGCGTTGTCCTGCCGTTGGACGAGCCTTTGGAAACGGCGCTACTGTTTCGGGACGCATTAAAGCGCTGTGTGGTCTGCGGCCAGCCATTTCTCCCCGGTTCCAACCGGGCAAAATACTGTAAGCTCTGTGCTAAGAAAGTTCACCGCAGACAGAAAACAGACAGTGACAGGAAAAGGAGGCTTCTATACGGACAATTAGAAACAAAAAAGCCTTGAATTTCCTGATGTTTCAGGCTGTGCTCAACGGGTATGGGGGATAAATCCCCTATGCTCTGCAAAAACCTGCTTTTAACTGTCCGAAGGGCGATTTCAGCCTAAATGGGATTTTCCTGTTCAGGTATGGATTTCGATTCCGCCGTTTTAGCGCCTTTGCCATGTCTGCCAGTATTGGCTTTCCCAATACTGGATTTTCAGAGATTGGAAAACCTGACACTCCGGGCAGACCCGTCCCACTCTTTCCGGTGCCGGGTTTTCGGACCGTTTTGACAGCCCATATTTAGACGGAAATTAAAGAGAAGAAGTTAATAACAAGATAGTCAATATCAATCCAATCAATCGGGCCGGATTGATGGAAACACCACAAGGGTGTACCACTATGCCGTAAGAAATACGGCAGGAATAAGGAAAGGAGTTCATGATGCAAAATGATTTTTTGATGCCTTACAAAGAGGACAGCGGCGTACCGCCCTATCTGCCATTTCCCCGTTTTCTGGTGCCTATGGACTTATCCAACGACGCAAAGGTACTGTATGCCCTGCTCTTTGACCGGGCGGGTATTTCCAGAGAAAACGGATACATAGAACCAGACGGGCGGATTCGCCTTTACTTCACATTGGCGGAAGCCAAAGAAAAACTACATAGAAGCAGGCAGGTAACAACAAGGGCTTTTCAGGAATTGGAGCGCAGCGGTCTGATTATCCGTAAAAAACAGGGGCTTGGACGTCCGGCGGTCATTACGCTGAATATTTTACCGACAAGGAAGGAGCGTGATGGAATTGCGTAAGCCTGTGGATTTAAGTAAACTCCCCAAAGATCTGAAGCCGGAAATTGCCGCGCGTGTGGCGGAGCATTTTAAGGACGGTGCTTTTGAGTTTGATTTCAGTACGGAAGAAATGATTGCCGTTGAGGGGAATACCGTTTATCATGTCATTCCCCACTATGCGGAGGGAAACGCAGAAAGCGTGCTGAATAAGCTGCGCCGAGTCATGGCAAGGGATTTGGGGGAAACAGAATGAAAGCTGCTGAAAAAAGAGAACCGATACGTTATAATATAGGCAACCGTTTACCTGACTGTTATCCCGATACACGGGAGGGAAGGAGCTACTATGAACCAGCAGCCAGATAAGATCACAGCGTTGTATTGCCGTTTAAGTCAGGACGACGCACTTGATGGGGAGAGCAATTCCATTACCAACCAAAAGGCGTTATTATCCAGATACGCAGCGGAACACGGATTCCGAAATACGATGTTTTTCGTGGACGACGGATTTTCAGGGACGAATTTCCAACGGCCCGGATTTCAGGAAATGATGAAATATGTGGAGGATTATTCGGTTTCCACCCTGATTGTCAAAGACCTGTCCCGCCTTGGTCGGGAGTATTCCTATATGGGGCGCTTGCAGGATTTTATCTTTCCCGCTTACGACGTCCGTTTTATCGCCATCAACGATGATGTAGACAGTGAAAAAGGCGAAAACGACTTCGCTGTGTTCAAAAACGTATTTAACGATTATTACGCCAAGGACACAAGTAAAAAAATCCGCGCGGTTGTTAAAATGCGCGGGGAAGCCGGGGAACATATCGCCAGCAATCCGCCCTACGGATATATCAAAGACCCGCAAAACAAAAAGAAATGGGTGATGGACGAGGAAGCCGCAAGAGTGGTGCGCCGGATCTTTGACCTCTGTATTGCAGGCAAGGGGCCAATGCAGATTGCCAAAATCCTGACTGCCGATAAAGTGCTGACTGTTACAGCGTACAACGCCAGACAGAAAGGATGGGCTATGCCTGATAATCTGTATCAATGGTGTGCCAAAACTGTTGCCGCAATACTGGAGCGGCAGGAATATACCGGCTGCACCGTCAACTTTAAGACGTATACAAAGTCTCTCAAATTCAAAAAACGGATAGAAAATCCAAAAGAAAACCGGCGGATATTTGAAAATACGCAGCCGGCGATCATTGAACGGGGACAATGGGAACGGGTGCAGGCGTTACGGGAAAATAAGCGCAGGCCAACAAAGACAGGAAAAACCAGCATTTTCTCCGGGCTTGTCTACTGCGCTGACTGCGGCGCAAAGCTCTACTACTGTACCTGCAATACCTACAGGGATGATTCACAGGATCATTTTGTCTGCTCTAACTATAAGAGCAATACGGGTTCCTGTAAAATCCACTACATCCGGGAAGTCACGCTTTATAAGCGGATGCTGGAATGTATTCAGGGAACGCTGACCTATGTGCGTTTGTTCCGGGATGATTTCACCCAGGAAATGCTGGCGCAGGACGAAGCCAGCCGGAAAGCGGAGTTGGTGCAAAAACGGAAAGCCCTCTCAGGGGCGCAGAAGCGTATGGAAGATTTGGATAAGATTATTCAAAGACTTTATGAGGATTCCGTTCTCGGCAAACTGAGCGACCTTCGTTTTCAGAAACTCTCGACACAGTATGAAACGGAACAGGCAGAAATTCAGAGACTTGCCGTTTCGCTGGAACAGGAAATTGAAAATGAAGCCGGACAGATTGCCGATGTGGGACGCTTTCTTCAGCTTGCCGACAAATATTCCGACTTGCAGGAGCTGGACGCCGCCACGGTAAATGAGCTGATTGAAAAAATCGTGATCCACAGCCCGGAGAAAATCGGCGGGAAGAAACATGTCACGATTGAAGTTTACTTTACTTATGTGGGAAAAATCCGAATCCCACTTGCCAAACCGGAACTGCCGACACAGACAGAAAAACCGGCGTGATTGTTACCACGCCGGTTTTACCGGAAATCTTATTTGCTTCCTTATGGGATGTCGGCTAAAACCGTGCCTCTTTTTCATATCCGCCCTCTACCCCTTGATTCCAGTAGACGCGATTCCTTCCACATAATATTTCTGCAAAAAAAGAAACATAATCAGCATCGGAATCGCCGAAATCGTCAGCGATGCCATGATCGGCCCATAATTGATCGGTTTGGAGCCGAAAAACGTCTGGATAGCAAGCTGTATCGTCCTCTTTTCTTCACCCGTGACTACTAGCAGGGGCCACATAAAGTCATTCCAATGGGCCACAAAATCCAGTATAAAAATAGTGGCGTATACCGTTCCCGAGATAGGCAGGACTACCGTAAAAAACGTTTTGACCGGCCCGCAGCCGTCTATGCTGGCAGCCTCCAGCAGATCGTTCGGCACATCCATAAAGAACTGGCGGAACATGTAGATGCTAAAGCACTTTGCCACGAAAGGCACGATGAGGGAAGCCCACGTATTGATCCACCCCAGATCCGCCATTTCCCTGTACATCGGCAGCATAATTGCCTCCGCCGGAAATACCATCAAACTGATTACCAATGTCAGCAGCGCATTTTTTCCCTTAAATTCGAATTTGGCCAGCGCATAGCCGCAAATCGAATTGATGAACAAATCCAGTATGATAATAACCAATACATAAAACAGACTGTTACCGATAAATTTCCACATATTGATCCTCTGGAAAACCTCCTGATAATTGTTCAGGGACGCCCCCTGGGGAATAAAAGTGGAAAGTGAGTTTAATCCCTTAAATATCCCGGACTCCGGTTTCAGAGAAGAAGAAACCATCCAGATCAAAGGGGATACAAATATCAGTGCGACAAGGGTATTGCCGAGGTAAAATGCAAGGCTGCCAAGTCTTGCCCGTTGTTTTTGCGTCATAATCTCCACTCCTCCTAATCCGCTTTTATTATCTTTTTCATTCCCAAAGACAGGGATATAACGATCACAAAAAATACTGCCGCCACCGCACAGGCATATCCGAAGTTCCTCTTCTGGAAGCCCTGCTCATACACATAATAAACAAGAGTTCTTGTGGAATTCTGCGGTCCGCCCTTCGTCATGACATAGGGCTGTGTAAACAGTTTCATCGCCTGGATCACCGTAATCATAATGACGTACTGGATCACGTTCTTCAATCCGGGCAAGGTGACATAGAAAAAGCTTTTTACCTTTCCCGCGCCGTCGATGGAAGCCGCCTCGTACTGCTCCTTGGGAATCCCCTGCAAGCCTGCGAGAAAGATCATCATCTGATATCCCGCTCCCTGCCACGCGGACATGAAAATAATAGAATTCATCGAAGTTTTAGGATCATTGAGAAATCCGCAAGGCTCCATTCCCAACTTTACCAGCAGCGCATTTAAAAGCCCGCTGTCAGGGTTGGAATTATATAACACCGTCCAAAGGATCGCCACCACTACCATCGAAGTCACCTGTGGGCTGAAATATGCCGCCCGGAAAATGGACACCCCTCTTCTTCTGGAAGAAATCAGCAGCGCCAGTGCCAATGCCAGCGCCGTCTGGAAAGGCACTACCAGCACCGTAAAATGCAGCGTATTTTTTACTGCGATCCAGAAATTTTTATCCTGGAAAAGTTCGATGAAATTGTTGATCCCGCTGAACTTGATCCTGTCCGGGCGCATGATATTATAGTCCGTAAATGCATACCGTATCGTCTGTAATGCCGGATATATCAGGAAAGCTGCCAGCAATACCACCGCCGGAACCACGAAAAGATACGCCGCCGTTCTCTCACTCTTTTTATTAATCGCTTTCTGCATCGTTCAAACTCCTCCCTTCCCTATTCCCCGCTGTAATATTTGTTATAATCTTTATCCGTCGCGGCAGCCGCTTCGTTCAGCGCCGTCTGCGCATCCACGCCCGTAAAGATATTGAGCATGGCTTCCGAAAACCCTGCCGACAATACGCTGTAGGAGGGCGTTCTCGGCCTTGGATGCCCGGTTTCCATCAGTTGTTCCTTAAAAATGGAACGGGGATATTCATTGTATTCCATCAACACATCGTAGCTGGAAATCCTTGTGGGCGGCTTGGAAATCGCCTTCGCATAGGTAGTGACGTTTTCTTTGGAGAACAGGAAATTCATCACTTCCTTTACCGCATCCATGTCCTGAACGTTTTTTGTCACCGACGCCACCCAGTCTCCGGTCGGGGAAGTGGGTATCCCCCCATCATCCGCCACCGGAAAATAAGTAACTCCCCAGTTCAGATCCGGGTAATCATTTTCCAGCGTCGCCACCTCCCAGGAGCCGCCCAGCATGGTAGCCGCCCGCTCGTTATGGAATTCTTTCTGAATCGGATCGATATTGGCATATCCGTCCTGGATAAAACGGTTTAAAAACTCCGCTGCTTCCACGCCTTCTTTACTGTTAATATAACCGTCCGCCCTGCTGCCGTCCTCGCTGACAAAATCCGTCCCGTTGGAGATCCAGAACTGTTCCAACACATAGGGAAGCCCTTCGCCCTTATCCATAATAATATTCGTTCCCACTACCCCGTCTCTTGTCAGTTTTGCAGCCGCATCGTAAAATTCTGTCCACGTCCATGCCTCTTCCTTTGTCTCGGGGATGCGTATCCCGGCTTCCTCAATCATATCCCGGTTATAGTAAAGAGCCACCGAACTTTCCGTCGCACCTACCGCATAAATTTTTCCATCGTATGTATTTTGATTTTTCGAAGAATCCAGAAAATCATCCCAATCCTCCTGGGTAAAGAAATCATCCAGCGGCAGCGTAATTTCGTTTGCCGCATAAACGGAAACATTCGGGCCGTCCACAAATAAAATATCCGGTAAATCGTTGGAAGTAATGGCAGCGTTTACTTTGTCCTCATAAGCATAAGAATCCGCCCGCACAATCGCCTCTCTTTGCAGATGAATGGAACCCTTATGGGCTTCGTTGAATTCCGCAATTTTTTCTTCCCACCACTGTTCGATCGCCGGTTCATCGCTGGGACTCCATACCGTAATCACGGATTCCCCCGCTTCGTTCACTCTCTCTTTTACCTGGCCGCAGCCCATGCATAAACCGGAAATGAGCATGGCGGACAGCAATACGGCAGCTATCTTTTTCTTCATTTTTCTCTCCATTTCCGCACAGCTTTATCGTGCATTTCAACTTTTTTTCCCGTTCCAAATCCCGTCCATCAGCGAAACCTCCACCTCGCCGATCTTCTCCGGTTGTTCTGCTTTCAATATAAAGCACCCTTTGCCGGAAGAATTGTAAAACAATTTCGTTCCCGCCGCTTCCCCTTCATTGACATAGACCTCCGCCACCCGGCGGTCCATATAAATCTCCAATGCGGTCACTTCCTTCACTTCCGCCCGGAAATTTATTCCTTCGCTCTTGACTCCCTTTGTCACAATCCGCAATCCCTCTTTGTCGTTGCAAAGCGAAATCTCTTTCTCTCCGTCTTTTCCTAAAAGAATGGAAAAACCAGTATTTTCCAGAAAACGAATCTCCGCCCGGTAAGCGTTGCCTTCGATCGATGTCAGGGAAACATCTTCTTTTTTTCCATGGTAAAGGTTTTTCCCCTTCAGCAAGGACACTTCTTCTACCGGCGTCATATACAGCTTATGATTCCTGACATGCAGCTGTCTTGGCAGCGTCATACTCCCATAAGCCCCGTTTTCTCTTTCCACATGTTCCCCGTAAAAATCCGAGATCCATCCGATGCAGATTCTTCTTCCCTCATGCACAAAACTCTGCATCGCATAACAGTTGCTTCCAAAATCAAACCATCCGCTGCTTTCCGTTTCCAGTTTCTTCTCTTTCCAGTTTCCTATATAATATCTGCTCATCTGGAATCTGCCGCAGTCATCGCGGTGATCCATCCAGGCCCCTATCGCCACATATTTTCCGTCCAGTTCCATAAAATCAGGACATTCGAAGCTGCGGATTCCTTCGCTTTCCTCTGTCAGCAGCGGATGAAGGTAAGTCCAATGCTCCATATCCTCCGATTCGTATAGAAGAATGGAACCCTTTCCGCCGATGGCGCTCGCCAGTACCATATACCAACGTCCGTCGATTTTTTCCACCTTGGGATCCCGGAAATCGAAAGAAGCCCCCTCCGGTTTCCTTTCAATCAGGCATTTTTCTTCTGTAAAATGAATCATATCTTTACTTTTCATCATCCACTGGCTTTCTGTCTGCCTGCCGCTGCCTCCCCTGGACTCAATATGCCGGGTCAAATAAAATACCGCTTCTCCGCCTTCGACTACCGCACAGCCGGAAAATGCGCCTCCCACCAACTCCTCCGGCTTCTCTATAATCTCTTTCTGCGGAGCTAAGGCGACGGGCAAATGCACCCAATGTACCAAATCCTTGCTGGCCGCATGCCCCCAGTACATATTGGACCATTCCTGCCCATGAGGGTTAAACTGGTAAAACATATGATAATATCCCTTGAAATAACATAAGCCGTTGGGATCATTCATCCAGTTTTTCCACGGAGCAAAATGATAAGTTTCCCGTATGGGCGAATTGTAATGCTCCTCTTCTCTGACCGGAAGATAGCGCCCGCTCTCTTTCTCTTTTTCCAAATACCGGACTCCCGTTTCCAACATATCCTCGTTTCCGCTCAAATAGCAAAGCGTTACTTCGCATGCGTCGCTTTCGATCTCATACTCCGTATTCTGCTCCACAGAAAATTTCATCCAGGTATAGAAAACAGGAGACGCTTCCTTTTCCGCTTTCTCCCCTTTGCCGGAAACCAGGCTGATCTTACCGCCTTCCGCTTTTGCCTTTGCAAAAATTTCCAAACATGTATATCTCTCCGTATTCAATTCTTTCCTTTTCCTCCTTTCCTTTTTGTAAAACCGGTTCCATATATAAAATTATTTATTTTATCACAAATTTATTCATATTTTCATTTTATCTGTTCCATTTTTAGTGGAACCCGTTCCATATTCTGATCATATAATATGCTTTACGATTTGTCAACGGCTTTTTCCGTTATTTTTTCCCGTAAAAAAAAGAAACCGGAAATATGATTATGCAAGTTGCACAATATCCGGTTCTCATTTCTTTTCTTATTTATTTTCCACAAATTTGATCCGTATATTTTATACGGTTTTCACAAATCTATGTCCTCGCTTTCCGCTCTGGTAGTACCGCCTCGCTGAATATCCACTTCCAATATCTGTCTGTGAGGGACATTTTTCCTCTGTTCCACTTGATCCAGAAGAGTATTGACGGATATTTCCGCTAACAATTCTACATTTTGCCTAATAGCGGTAAGGCATGGGTACACCATCCGGGTAATGCTGGTTGCGTCAAAGCCCACCAGACAGATATCTTCCGGTATCCGCATCCCTTTCTGTAAAGCCACGTTCATGCATGCCGCCGCCCCCAGATCTCCGCTAAACACTCCGTCAATATCCGGGTGTTTCCTGAAAATTTCTTCTGCCATCCTGTAATGGGCGTCCCAATGGAACGTATTCCAGTCCATGGCAAATTGCAGGACTTCCACTTGCCGCTCTTCCAAAACCTGCTGAAACATCCTATGCCTCTCGTTGGCAAATATATTGGGAGACACACCTGAAATATGCAGGACTTTCCTGCAATGGCTGCCGATCATCAATTCCGCGGCCATTTTCCCTCCCATTCTATGATCGGAACCTACGATCGGAATCTGGGAACCAAAATCCCGGTCTATGGATACAATCGGCTTTTTCTGTTTCAGGTATTCTTCCCCGTCCAGAATATGGGAACCGGTAATAATCCCATCCACCATATTCCGCTCCAGCATATCCAAATATTCCCTCTCCCTGTCGCTGATCCCCACCGCATTACAGATCATCGTCTTATATCCCTGCCGGTACAGTTCCATTTCGATGTTCCTCGTCAGACAGGCAAAAAAAGGATGATCCAGGTCAGGAACAATCAGTCCCACGATCCCGCTCCGGTTGCGGTACAGATTCCGCGCCAGCTCGTTTGGCGTATACTCCAGCTTCCGCGCCGCTTTTTCTATTTTCTTTCTGGTGGAAGGAGACACATACCCCGTATGATTCAACGCCCTCGATACGGTTCCGACTCCCACTCCTGCTTCTTTTGCTACATCCCTTATGCTAGACATTACTTATTGCTCCCTTAACTTCATGTACTCCTCTATCCTCTGAACAAAATATCCTGCATTTTTAAGCTGTTCTTCCGCTTCCATGTAACCTGCCACATAAAAATCATCATAATCCGATTTTTCTCTGCAAAGCGAACTTTCTTTTATAATAAGCGCAAGGTTTCGATCCAAAATTTTTGTTTTTAGGTATTCCTTTGTAAAAAAACCAATCACCCCTGAATGCTTCTATGAAGCCTTTGGCTCTGTCCAAACGATACCTTGCCAACTCTATTAAGCTGCCTTCCATAAAACAATTCCCTCCCTTTGAACATTTTGATAAAATGGAAGAACACTCACCCATTTTTTCATATCGCACTCCTGTATATCTACAATAGAAAACACTCTTTCATAACGAATATCCATATCAGCGGCCCATTGAATAAAATGTTTCTTTATTTCTTTATCCATCTGGCATTTCATTATAATTGCGATATCAATATCGCTCTCTTTCGTCGCCTCGCCTCTTGCCACCGAACCATATAAAATTATCATAGATAGCTTCTTTTGAAAAATGCCGGTCAATCCCCGTATCAATTCTTCTTTCATCTCATCAGGCAACATTTATTTCCCTCCAAAAAATCCCTCAGTTCTTCCTTCTTCTCCTCCGACACCTCATATCCATGCCGGTAATATTCTTTCAGTCTTTCCACATCCGACTCATTATTTTCCAGCTTCATCCCTTCCCCCGGCCGCAAAATAAATGCTTTCCCTTCCTTCTCCAGCTGCTCCAGCATATCCAGGGAATCATTATATTTTTTTGCCCTTCCTGCGACCATATGTACAAATTCGGGATATTTATGATACACCAGCTTTAAAAAAGCAAGATACACATGCCTTTGTTTTTTCCGGTACTTTTTGTCTCTCGTCATCACCACGACGATTTTTTTCCATCCTTCCTCCAGGGCCCTGACAACAGGAATCGCATCCGCCATCCCCCCATCCAGCATGGGCATTCCTCCGATTTCCGTTATCTTCGCTATAAAAGGCATGGAATTCGCCGCCCGGCATACCCGGAAAAATTGATCCATATCGGGAAAATCTTCATGATAAACCGCTTCCCCTGTCAGGCAGTTCACCGTGCTTGTAATAAATTTTTTGGCAGATTCCGAAAAAGCCTGAAAGTCAAAGGGAACCCTCCATTTTGGTATTTCATCGAACATGAGATCCATATCAAAAAATGTTCCCTTTTTCAAAAAAGTCCGAAAGCCCATATACTTTTCCGTTTCCAGCGGCTTGATTACCGCATCCAATACCCGGCCCCTCTGTCCCGATACATAATTCATTCCAGCATAGGCTCCTGCCGACACCGCGATTACATTCGGAACTTCTATTTCATTATCCAGAAAAGAATCCAGTACGCCCGCTGAAAACATGCTGCGCATGGCTCCTCCCTCTAAAATAAGCCCAGACTTTTCCACTCCTTCTGCTCCTTTTTCCTCTTTATCACGATTATCATAACACAATTTCCTCATGAAGTCTAAAAGAATAAATGATTTTCTCCTTCACCTTTTTCCCCGTCAGCTGTTGCAGCGCCCTGGCATAATATTCCAGCTGTTTTCTGTATTTTTCCACTAGTTCCCTGCCGTTCTTCACCTGGTCTGTCTTATAATCCGCCACCACGAGTTCTCCGCCCTCTTCAAAATAAACGTCTATCACCCCCTGGATCAGCACGAGTTCATCCGCCGGAAATTTCCCGTTCAATTCATCCGCCGGAAGCCCAAGGACAAAAGGCTGCTCCCTGTACAGCCTTCCCGATTGCCCGGCCGTCCTCATACGCTTTGCCAGATCCGTAGAAAGAAAGGTACGAATCGCCGGAACGGAAACGGCTTTGGCATATTCCGGCGCCAATCTCCCAGTCCGCAGCATTTGCTCTATCTGTTTCTCCACCTGCTCCGCATTTTCTCTAAGATCCAATAGTTCCATGACCCTGTGAAACGCTGTTCCTCTCCCAGCTCCTCCAAGGCTCTCTTCCGCCTTCATAAACTTTGGAATATATGGTATTACATGTTCTTCCTCCGGTTCATACAAGCGGAATGAAAAATCATTATCCGAAAAATTCTTTTCTTCCTTTTGCCCCGTTTTTTTCAATTCTGACACCGTTGTTTTCGTATATAAGTCCGCTAAATTAGCATGTTGATAGGACAAGGAAAAAATATCGGACACTTCTGTCATCCATTCGCTGTCCACATCGGTCAATAGATCGGAGTTTTCCAGTTTTCTCCGTGCCCCTTCGGAAATCATCTGATCTCTTATTTCAGCGCCAAGAAGATCCTCTTCGGATATGATTCTTATTTCCATTTCGGCATGATCCCATTCCGATTGTCCCAAGTTCCCTTCCCATTTCCAACCATACTCTTCTCCATATTCTCCCAAAAGCCGCCCGAATGACGGATGAACCGCAAGGGCCGGGAGTAGGATATCGAGATAGCTCCCTGCCTCGGCCAGTCTGCCATACGCCAGCTTTTCCATGCTTCTTCCCCCGGAAGCCAGCGCCAGCACAGGCAGTTTCTTCTCCAGCTTGTCCACGATCCCTGTCATAATCAGCTTTTCCTTTGCTCTCGTAAGGGCCACATACAAGACGCGCAGTTCTTCTCCCAGGCTGTCCAGCCTCATCTTTTCCCCAATCATATTTTTTCTTACGGTTTTTCCCTGCATTCTCTGTTCCACATCCACATAGTCCACGCCGATGCCCATATCCATGTCCGCAATCATTTTTCCGCTGATATCCTGCAAATTAAATTTCTTTGCCAGACCGCAGACAAAACAAATGGGAAATTCCAGGCCCTTGCTCTTATGAATGCTCATAATGCGCACCACATCCGCATTTTCATCCAGAATATTCGCTTCTCCATAATCCACGTCATATTTTTCCAACTGTTCCATATAGCGGACGAAATGGAACAGCCCATAATAACTCGTCTGTTCAAAAGCCGCCGCCTTCTCCAGAAGCATCTGCACATTCGCCCGCCTCTGCCCTCCGCCCGGCAGCGCGGCAATATAGTGCATATAACCTGTTTCGGTTACGATATCCTGCAACAGTTCATGGATCGGCATATATACCGTTTTATCCCTGTACGCCTCCAAAAAGCGCAGGAAGTCCCGGGCCTTTTTCTGCAGCGCTTCCTCTTCCCCTGCCGCACTTACTCCTTCCGCCCTCGCTTCCTCTTTTTCTTCCTTTATTTTCTTTTCTCCCTCTGCCGCTTCATCCCCGTCAGTTCCGCATTCATCGCCGCATTCTCTTCCCCACTCTTTCAGGCAGGTATACAGACCCTTTTTCCCCTCTTCCGTTTTCCCTTTCATCCATGCGATTTCCCTGTCCGTAAAACCCCCAAAGCAGGATTTTAATACGCCGAACAATGGAATATCCTGCCCTGGATTGTCCAGGATGCGCAATAATTGTAATAAAGTCCGTATCTCCTGTGCCGCAAAATATCCCGTTCTGGACAGCACATGGGACGGAATCCCTTCTTCCTTTAATACGCTCTTAAAATCTTCATCCCAGCCCGCATTGGTGCGCAGCAGGATCACGATATCCCTGTAGGAAGCTTTCCGAAGTTCCCCGCTTTCTTTGTCTGTTACCAGAAATCCTTCCATCAGCTCCTTAATACGTCGTGCTACGACATAAGCTTCCCTCTGCCTGTCAGAGATTTTTTTCTCCCCTTCTTCTCCCTGTTTTCCCGCATTTTCCTGTCCGCCTATATCGTCCCCGCTATCCTCCGCCTTTTCTTTTTGAATCAACAGCAATTCCGTCCGGTTGGGAGAAATGTCTCCCCTATCCATATGCGCCGGATAAGACGCCCCGGGATAAAGAGCCGCCTCTTTATCATATTCCACACCGCCAAGCCTCTTTCCCATGATTCTTGAAAAAATAAAATTGACGCCGTCCAATACCTCCGCCCGGCTGCGGAAATTCCGGTGCAAATCGATCCGTCTTCTTTCCGTCCCTTCCTTCCCATACGTTTCATACTTTTCCATGAAGATTTCCGGTCTCGCCAGACGGAATTTATAAATGCTCTGTTTCACATCCCCTACCATAAACCGGTTGAACTTTCCATTATCCTCCCCGGAAATGCTTTCCAGCAACATCTCCTGTACCGGATTGCTATCCTGATATTCATCGATCAAGATCTCCGCAAAATAGTCTCTGTAATCCAGCGCCGTCCGGCTCGGTTCATAAGCCTTTCCCTCCTTTTCTTTCCCATCCGCTTTTTTTACGAGAATAGAAAGGGCCAGATGTTCCATATCCGAAAAATCAATGATATTATTTTCTCTTTTCTTTTTGTCCAGCGCCTCTTTAAACGCCAGTGTCAAATCGATCAAAACGGCGACAGCTTCTTCGCTTCCTTTCATATACTCCACCGCCGTTTCCGGCAGGAGAGGGAAAAACTTCCCGCATAACCGCTTTACCGTCTCTTTGATCTCTTTGCGTATTTGCTGTACCAACTCCCGTTTCTGCCCGGAAACGGTGTCATCCTTCTTCGAGGGCAGTCTGCCGAAACTCATTCCCTGGAAAAGAGCGTATCCCTCTTTGTAACTTTTGACTGAGGCCAGTTTCCCCAAAGCCTCCGCTTCTCTTTCCAGCACTTCTCCGTACATATACGGGCCGTCCGGCTGCCCGCAAATCTTTAAGCATTCCTCTGTCCTTTGCAGACAGTCCTCCGCCATCAATGCCGCCTGTTCCACGCCGAAACGGATAAACTCCGCCTTCTCCAGCTCTTCCGTATCCGCAACCCGGTAATCCCCCTTTCGTTCCTCCAGCCATTCTTCCGGCCAGGGATTGCTCTCCGCGAACTGATAAAGCTTTAAAATATGCCCCTCTATGGCGTCATCCCTGTTTCCCGTGCTGAAATATTCCACGCAATGCAGGAAGGCCTCCTCCTTCCGGGCAAACTGCTCCTCCAGAAGTTCTTTCATCACATCCTGCTTCATCAATTTTAATTCGCCTTCATCCGCCACGCGGAATCCGGGATCCAAACCGATATCGTTAAAATTATTCCGAATCACAAACATACAAAAGCTGTCGATCGTCGTGATCTGGGCATTATGAATCAACGTCGCCTGTTTCTGCAAATGCCCGTTTTCCGGCTCATCTTCCAACCGCCGGGCAATCGCCGCCCCGATCCTTTCCCGCATCTCCGCCGCCGCCGCATTGGTAAACGTCACTACCAAAAGCCGGTCGATATCCACCGGATGCTTTTCATCGCTTATCATCTTTACAATGCGTTCTGTTAAAACCGCCGTTTTCCCGGAACCGGCCGCCGCCGATACGAGGATATTGCATCCATGCGTATCAATGACCTGCCGCTGCTCTTCGGTATATGTGATTCCCATATAATTCCTTATCCCTTTTTTAAATTTCCCACAATCTTATGCCGCTTTATTGTAATCAATAATCATAACTTCACTGATCATCTTTTCCGCCATTTTACTTAACTTTTCAATTTCCTTCATAACTTCCATAGAGAAAAATTCCTCACCACATTGTGTACATTTTTGGCATGGTACATTTTTGACAATTAAAATACCATTCTCTAATTTATCCACATAGATTGTTGTTGCCTCAAACATATGGTTACTACCGCAAGTAAAACAATTCATATTCAACGCCCCTTTCTCGTCCTAAAATCCGGTTCCCATTCATCTTCATTTGGATAGTACGCTGTTATTATATGCAGATTGATACTATCACTCGCTACAACTACATGCAAATATCTGTCTTTCATCAGCATCCCCAAAAGAAGACAGCTTGGAAACGGTTTGTCATCTTCATATTGCCTTATGATTTCACCATTCATAATAACATGGATAATACTGCCGGAATCAATATTTCTCTCCCTGCAGCGTTTTATTACATGTGCAGTCATTATAATCGCATTATTTGTACACAGCCTTCTCAAATCATCAATATATAAAGCCACTTTTTCACCTACTTTCTAAGTAAATATTATACCATAAACAGAACGCAATAGAAAATAGCAGGCTTACTTTCTATTACGTTCTGCCTTTTACCTTCATGCACATCTTCATTTTTATTGCGTGCGCACGCATCTTATGCTATAATATCCCGGATTGGAGGTAAGTAACCTATGAAAATATTAAAATGGCTTTCCGTTGCAGACCGTTTTTACAAAATTTATTTGGACAAGCAGCTTGCGCCTTTTGGAATCAACAGCAGCCAACATATGTTTTTGCTGAAGATATGTAATTCCCCCGGCATTTTACAGGATTCGCTGATGGATATATTTTATGTCCATCCCAGCAATATTGTACGAACCATTGCGGCGCTGGAAAAACAAGGGATGATTACCCGTTCCCCCAATGACCAGGACAAGCGGACATGGAAGCTGTATCCCACAGACCGTGCATTGTCCGTATCCGAAAAAATACGGGCAATCTGTGAAGATACGGAGGCCCTTTTACTGCAAGGCCTTAGCGAAGAAGAAAAAAAGCTGTTGGCGGATTTGCTTATGCAGACCGGAAAAAATATTACGGCAGAACTTCATATCGAAAGAAAGGAGGAGGAATTCGATGACTGATAATCCTCTGGGATATGAAAAAATCCCAAAACTATTAAAAAGCTTTGCCATTCCAAGTATTACGGCAGCTCTTGTCGGTTCTCTTTACAATATTGTGGATCAAATTTTTATTGGGCAGGGGGTGGGATATCTCGGCAATGCCGCCACCAATGTTTCCTATCCCTTCTCTACCATTTGCCTTGCCATTTCTTTGCTGATCGGAATCGGCAGCGCTTCCCGATTTTCGCTTTACCTTGGAAATAAGGAGCCGGAAGCGGCAGCCAGGGCAGCGGGAAACGGCATAAGCCTAATGGTAATTTCAGGACTTGCTTATTTGGTTATCGGCGAAAGTCTGCTGCCTCAGCTTTTGCGATTGTTTGGCGCTACCACAGAGGTGTTTCCCTTTGCACAGCAGTACGCCAGTGTTACTTTGGTGGGTATGCCGTTCTTAATTATAACAAATGGCATGAGCAATCTGATCCGGGCAGATGGAAGCCCGCGATATTCCATGACTTGTATGGTTATAGGCGCCATTGCAAACACCATTCTCGACCCGATTTTTATTTTTGTTTTTCATTGGGGTATCTTCGGGGCGGCCTTAGCAACGATTCTCGGACAGATTTTGTCCTTTGTTTTCGCAGTACGCTATTTATGGCATTTTAAAACTGTTCATTTTGAGAAAAAAAACTTTCAGCCAAATATCAAAGAAAGCCTGAAAACCTGCAGTATGGGAATCAGCAGCAGCGCAAACCAAATTGCAATTACCCTCGTACAGATTATACTATACAATTCTCTGACACATTACGGAGCCCTGACAGCCTATGGCTCGGATATTCCTTTGGCCGCCTGTGGGATTGTAATGAAAACGAATGCGATCATTCTCTCTATTGTTGTGGGAATATCCCAGGGAGCCCAGCCAATCATAGGCTTTAATTACGGTGCAAAACAATATCCCCGCGTGAGGGAAGCCTATCTGCTTGCGATCAAATGGAATATCATTGTTTCCGCCGTTGGTTTTTTCCTGTTGCAATGTTTTCCCCAATACATTATTTCCCTCTTCGGAGACGGGGATAAGCTGTATTTAGAATTTGCCGTTCTTTTCATGCGCATATACCTTTTTATGGTATTGGTAAACGGCGTGCAGCTGCTTTCCTCCAGTTTTTTTACCGCCATAGGAAAAGCGATGAAAGGAGCTTTACTGGCGTTGACAAGGCAGGTTTTCTTTTTGATTCCGCTCCTTTTACTGCTTCCGCTCCGTTTTGGAATCATGGGAGTATTATTCGCAGGTCCTATTGCTGATTTTATGGCATTTATGCTGTCCGTTATTTTAGCAAGCCGGGAGCTAAGAAGACAGAAAGCCATTTGCGATACTTGCGATTAAAGCATTCCTCCGCCGTTCGCCTCCCGCACCTTCTCCATAATCTCTTCCTCTTCCATCCTGTCCAGCTGCCGGTAACGATACCCCGGAATCCTTTCGTCAAAGCCGCAGACAGCCTGGAAGCTGCAATAATCACAGGCGCTGTCTCCTCCTTGCCGGCAGGGATTTGCTTCCACTTTTCCCTCCAGAATTTCAGAACCAATCTCCCTTACTTTCAAATTCACATACCGGGACAATTCCTCCAGGTCTTCCTCATTTATGACACTGGATTTGACACTTAGACTTCCGTCCTTTTTTCGCTCCAAGGGTATAATATCCGATTTATCGGTGAATTCCCTGTCTAAATATGTGATCACCGTGTCATTTTTGCTGACCAATCCGGTCATGCGCAGTTCCCGTTTCAGCTGGACATCCAATTCCTCTTGGCTGATCTCCCCGTCCGACTTTATCATCGGATCTGCCACATGATAGTAGAGAAGGGCCGCCGGAACTATCGTTTTCCCCGGATGCTTCTTCTTTTCCATTTCCACCGCAGCATTCATATATACCACGAGCTGTAACTGTAACCCATAATACAAAGCGGCCAGATCAAACCGCTGATTGCCGGACTTATAATCGATGACTTTCACATATACGTTTCCCTCCGCCTCATACGTATCGATACGGTCGATCCTCCCTCTGAGCTTTATCTTCTCTTCATCCGACAGGGCGATATTGACGGACTCCAGATCTTCCGCCATAGTAAAGGACACCTCTACGCTTTCCGGTACGAAGCTCCCCTTTTTCAGCTGGTACTGTAAAGTCTCCACCGCCCTTTTCAGAATACGCCGCATTCTTTCAATGGCATATTCATTTCTTGCGGTACTATACAGCACTGTCTCCCCATAAACAGCCGCATGTTCTTCCAGCGTTTCCTGCAGAATACGATCCGCCGTCTCCCCGTCAAAATCAAACCAGCTGCGGCCCTCTTCCCGCAATTTCCCCGCAAACTTTTCCAATACCCCGTGAAATATATTTCCCATATCCACCGCCTCAAACCCATATTCTTCCCTTTCTTTCAAGGAAAGTCCATATTGCAGGAAATGGGCGTAGGCGCAGGAAGCATATTTTTCCAGACGGCTTACACTGCCAAGCAGCATCCGCCCGTACAGAAGCCGCGCAAGCTCCCTGCCGAGAGAACGATTCTCATAACGGATAAAGGCGGCTCTTACCAGACGTTCCACTTCGGCCGCATATTCCCCGTCCTGACGGTAAATATGATGAAGCGTAAAAAACTTCTTTTCCTCTTCTTTTTCCAAAAGCCCTGCCGCATAGGCCCGCAGCATATCCGTCAAATGATCCATCCCGGCCTTTTTAGACTCGATCTGTTCCTCAAAGCCTCTCCGCTCCGGCCTTATCGCCAAAAGCTCCGGGAAAAGTTTCTTCAACGTATCCACCAGATAAGCGGGACGAACGCTCTTCCCCTCATTGTTTACCTTGCACCAGGAAAGATAAAGCTGTTCCGAAGGCTTGGTCATATTCATATACAGATAGAGCCTTTGAATATACATCTGCTGCCTCGGGGTGGGGGCAAGCTCATACGGTGACTCTCTTAGGAATTCCCTGTCAATATCGGAAATAATCCCTCCGCCTCCCGTATTTTTCGGAATATTCCCGTCATTGACGCCCGCAAAAAACAGAACTTTGATCTTGTCCAGCCTGGTTCTCTCGATATCTCCCACTACCACCCTGTCCACATTCTGGGGAATCGTTCCCACCTGGATCTCTCCGAAACCCGCATCCAGAATATCGGCGAATTCCTTCATGCTCATTTTTTCCGCGCCCAGCAAGGCGTCGATCTGATCCAGGAGATCCATCACTAACCGATAAATCTGGCCATACTCCCTGGCCCTCGTCATATCTCCCCTGCGCTGAAACATTTTTTCATAGGCCGCCAACTTTTCCTGCACATGGTTTTCCGTAATAAAGTGGTACAAAGCCTTTATCTTCTCCCCGGCAGTTCCCGCTTTTTTATCCATCAATGGGGCGAACTGTTCCATCATGGCCAGGCGCATTCCGTTAAAAACCGCCAGCTCCTCTTCTCCCGTCCCCTCCGGCATAGCCGTAAAAAGCGAAGACCATTTCTTCTTTCCGCCGATTCCACAAGCAATCACGTAGTTTTCCAGCCTGTCCGTGTCCTCCCTGTCAAACCCGGTCAGCCCGCTGCGCAAATAATGAAATACGGAAGAATAAGAAAAATGATCCATCACCATTTTCAGGGCGCTTCTTATATATTCGATAAAGGGATTTAAAAGGATCCCTCTGGTATAATCCATATACACGGGAATATTGAACTTTTCTGCCATCCCTTCCACATGGGAAGCATAAGTCTCCAAATTCCCCGTGACAATGGCAAAATCTCTGTAACAATATCCCTCTTTCCTTATCAATTCCCGCATTTTCAGACAGATCTGGCGTATCTCCTCTCCGGGGGAGGAAGCTTCCAGAAGGTGTATGGATTCATTTTCCTTTTGATAGGGCATGGACGGATAACGGAATAAATATTTTTCCAGATGCCCCATTTCCTGGTTTTCCAGAAACCGGGGCGGTTCCCCGCGCAAGAATACATCCCTGCCTCTTGGAACCCCTTCCTCCTGGCAAAGCCTGATCAGATCCGCCGCCGTTTTTTTGCTTAGATAAAAAAGCTGCTGTTCGCCGTCCGTTTTATAGGGATTGTTTTCCTCCCCATCCATTGCCGCCGTTACGATGACCTCCCTCGCCAATCCCATCATACGCTGTATCAACCGATTCTGTACCGGCGTAAAACCGGTGAACCCATCCAGAGCCACCACGCTGTTTTTCATGAGTTCGGACGCAGGAAGCATCCGGCAGAGCAGATCCAGGGTTTCTTCTGTAGTGATATATTTTTCCCGGATAAATTGCAAAAAGCTTTTGTAAAGCGTACCGAGATCCTTTAGCTTATAATAAAGGGCTCCCCGTTTCTTCGCATATTCGGTCAGTTCCTCCAATTCTTTCACTCCGATGCCGTACTGCATAAATTCCGAAATCGCCGATTTTACCTCATGAATATAACCAATCTTATTCAGATTGCCTCCGATCACGGGCATGTCTTCCCCGATATCTTCCGCCACTTTCCGCAGCACCAGGCTTTTCCCCGTATCATCCAATACCGCACGGTCGTCTCCTCCCACTTCTTCCAGGATTCTGTAGGAAAGTCTGCCGAAACTGAGTACCTCGATATTCATCAGCCCGTTCCTCGGATGTTCCCTTACCAGATCCATCTCCGTCTGCATCGTAAACTGATCCGGCACTATGACAAAAAAATGAGTGCCGGGTTCCTCCATGGAACGCTTTATAATCTCTTTCTGCAATCCTGTGCTTTTTCCGGCCCCCGAAGCCCCGAAGTAAAACCTAAGCCCCATGACACCCTCCCTTTTCCCATCCAGTAACTATGCTGCTGGATTGCTGCTGTGCTGCATTGCTGTCATTCCCCTTTACAGATAAGGAATCATTTCCCGCACCGACTGAAAAATCAGATCCGGCTTCACCTCCGATTTTTCCACATCGCCGGCGGAAGATTCCCCGCTCAGCACAAGCACGCTTTTCAGCCCGTGCTTCTTTCCCGCCGCAATATCCGTGTAAAGCCGGTCGCCTACCATAGCGGTTTTCTCCCTCTCCGTCCCGGTTCTCCCGATCAGATAATCCACAATATCGCCGTTCGGTTTCCCGATCACCCGATCCGGATATCTTCCCGCCGAAGCATATATAAACGCGTGGATCGCTCCCGCATCTGGAATAAAACCGTCCGCCGTAGGGCAGTTGTAGTCGGGATGTGTGGCGATATAAGGCAGACCGGCTCTCACCAGATCGCATACCTTGCACATCTTTCCATAATCCAGCGTAGTGTCGAAAGCCGTCACCACTACTTCCGCAGCCTCCGTATCGAGAACAATCCCTTCTTCCCTGAACTCCCTTTGCAGCAACTCGTTTCCCAACAAAAATACTCTTTTTCCCGCATAATGCTTCTTCAAATAAGAAATCGCCGCCTGTCCCGAAGTAATGATCTTATCCGCACCGACCTCCAGCCCCATGCGTTTTAACTTCTCCACATAGACTTCCGGGCTTTTCGATGAATTGTTCGTTAAAAATACATACCGCTTCCCCCTATTTTCGATCTCTTCTAAAAATTCTCTGGCTCCCTCGATCCATCGTTCGTCAAGGTAGATCGTCCCGTCCATATCCAGGGCAAAGCATTCGATCTCCTTTAGCAGTCCGCCCTCATCCCGGTCTATCGCTCCATATCCTATGCGGTTCTCCCGAACGGTGCGCCACCAAAGCCGGTTCCCCCGGAATCCTGTTTCTATTTCTCCGCGCCCTTTCATCCACGAGAGATAAGATCGCAGCGTGGAACCTATCAATACGTACTGGTTCGCATCCATGGCCATCCCATATCTGTCAAATACCTTCTGAATAACCTCCTCCGTTCCGGTCTCTTCTTTACAAATATCCTTCAGTATATCAGCGATCTCGAACACTTGATTTCTGTTCCGTTCCACAATAGCATTCATATCCGTATATACTTCCCCATGAGAGGGTATAAACAGCCTTCCCTCCAGAGCTTTCAGCCTGTCCAGGCTCTTTAAATATGCCTCCACATCATATAGGAATGAAATGTGGTATTTTTCTATGATCTTCTCTCCGCTGATCCCATCCGCAATGAACCAGACGCCGTCTTCCGTCCCAAAAGCCGTCATGGAAAAAGAATGTCCGTCAATACGCACCATACGCATTCCTTCCGGCAAAACTTCCTCTGTCAGCTCTTCCGCCCTGCTCTCCTGTGCCAGCAGAAACTTATTCCTCAACTCTTTATACGGATTTCCCCCAAATAAAAAAACGGACTCCAGAACCGTATTCTCTACAAAAACCCGATCCAGCCCTGCACAATATGCCTTGCATCCTGTCCGTTCCTGTATCACTCTGTTTCCGCCCACATGATCCGCATGGGAATGGGTGTTCAATATCATTTCCGGCCGCCACCCGTTCGCCGACAGTATCTTTAACACCTTTTTCCCCGCATCCTTATCATTTCCGCTGTCAATCAGACAAACCTTCTCATCATCTATCCTATATATTCCAATCTTTGAAGGACAGTCGATATAGTATGTCCTTTCCCCTGCCTGAATCAATTCGTACATCCTTTATACCTCATTTCTGCCGGCATGAGCCGACGAAATCGAACAGGGGAAATTCATCCTCCTCTGCTCGCGCGCCGGACATCCGTCGGCTTGCTGACATATTTCATTTGGCCGCCTCTGTGCATTCAAAAACGGGCAGCATATCCGCTGCCCGCCAGTCTTTTATCTATGCCATGGAAAGCTGTATAATCGTTTCCATATCCCTGATCAATTCTTTGGAATAAGTTTCCGCATTCCGGTAGATATTATCCGCTTTCATATAATCGCCGCCCCGGAGCGCCTTAATAACTTCTCCGCCGAACTGATGGAACCGCTGGTGCTTCGGCCCCAGCCCTTCCCATACCGCTTCGACTCCCGGTATACTCGGTTTCATTGCATAATAGAAATGGCCGAATCCACATTTCGAAGAATCCAGCTGCAACGGCGCAATCTCCTTCGAACTCACCATCTTCCTCAAATTATTAAGCCACGTTCTATGCGCATTGATCGCATTATTCATGTACTGGGCAAATTCTTGGCGCTCCAGATGATAGAAAGCATCATCCGCCATATTTCCCATCTGCCTTACCGCCCCATCCAGCGTTTTCTCTATATCTGCTACCGGTTCCACTGCCTTCTGCAAGGCAACGCTTACATCCTGCATCACAACCGTATTATTTCTGATCTGGTTCTCCATCTCAGCCATGGAACTGCTGATCTCCTCGCTCAAAGCTGCCAGCGAACTGATAGAGTCGTCCACCTGGGATACATGACTCTGATTTTCGCTGTTGATTTCCCAAACGTGCCCGATCCTTCCGGTCATCGTTCCAAGGGCCTCTATTGTATCATCAGCACTCTTCATACTCTTCTGGGAAGCTGCCCTGATGCCTTCCACGAAATTGCCCATATCGCCCGTTAATTTCTGCGTCTGCTCCGCAAGCCCGCGGATCTCATCCGCTACCACCGCGAAACCTTTCCCGGCCTCTCCGGCCCGCGCCGCTTCAATGGAAGCGTTCAACGCCAGCAGATTTGTCTGCATCGAAATAGCGTCGATTCCTGCAATGACCTCATTCATTCTGGCAATTACGTCGAACAGAGCGTTCATATCTTTCTGCATTTTCCTGGATATTTCAATCGTCTGCCCGGACAACTCCTTAATTGATGTAAGTTCCTCCTGGCCGACCTCGATTTTCTTATTCACTTCATTCATTTCTTCAGAAACATGGATAATCGTATTGGTCAGCTCTTCCTGACTATTGACCCTCCCATCCGAAACCGCCGAATTCTCCAGCGCTCCGAAAATGGACTCCGTAGCCGCCGCCACGCTGCGGGCAATCTCCATGATCTGATCCGTGTGGTGCTGCATCGTCAGATCCAGGGAACTAATCTGCATCACCGCCTTGATATTCTTATCCAATACCTCTGCAAACTGCTTTCTGCCGCTTGCTAACCTCTTATAAATTCCCTCCAGTTCCGGCATCTTGGAATAGTCTTCCGCTTTTAGCTCCGAAACCGCTTTCATAAGTACCGCTTTCTTTTTTCCAACCGCCATCAGTCTAACCTCATTTTCTTATATTCATTTTATTACTTATAGTTTTCACTAATTTGCGCCGGATGTCAATACTTTATTTCAAATTTCTTCTTTCTCTCTCTTTTTTTGAGGTATACTGACCGTATTTCTATATTCATTGGCGGATATTCCCGCCTGTTTTTTAAATACCCTGGAAAAATGCGCCATATCCAAAAATCCCACCATTTCGGCAATATCCCCGATTCGCAGGGAGGGATTGCCCAAAAGCTCCTTCGCTTTTTCCATGCGGACATGGTTTAATATTTCCGAAAAATTCTGCCCTGTATATTTATTCAGCAGCTTGCTCAAGTGCCATTGGCTTACATATACGTTATCAGCCACATCTGCCAGTTTCAACCGCTCCGCATAGTTTGCCTCTATAAATGCAAGCGCATTCTTTACGATAAAGCTGCTCGCCGCGCTTTCCAGTTCTTCTTTTTCCTCTTGCTCCCCGGTTTCCGCCCTTTCCTCCGAAAAATCCTCTTCCCGCAAGGGCGCTTTTTCCTCCAGCCTTTCCAGCATCGCCCGGATAGCCTCGTTTAACTCATCCATCTTGGACGGCTTCAACAGAAAACGGCACACCCCCAGCCGGATCGACTGCTGGGCATAATCGAAATCCCGGTATCCGGTCAATATCGTAATCTCCATATCGGGAAATTCGGATTTTAACGCAGCGATCATGCTAAGTCCGTCCATCTTTGGCATACATATATCTGAAATGAGCATATCCGGCTTTTCCCTCCGTATCAGCTCCATGCCTTCCACGCCATTATAAGCCGTCCCCGCCACGATACAGCCGAACTCTTTCCACTTTACCGTTTTTTCAAGCCCTTTTACAATAATCGGCTCATCGTCAATAATCACAACTTTATACATAACTCCACTGTTATCCTTTCACCGCTCCTGCCGTCAATCCTTTCACGATGTATTTTTGTAAAAACAGATACACGATCAACAGCGGAAATACGATCAACGATACGCTGGATGCCATCAATCCGTAATTCGTTCCTTCCTGGGAAGTCAGAAGGCTAAGAAGAACCGTTACCGAATATTCTGGCTTCGTCTTCAGGAAAAACGACTGCGTAAACAGATCGTTATAACTCCATAAGAACGAAAAAATACCAATCGTAGCAAAAGAAGGTTTGCAAAGAGGCATTACCACTTTAAAGAAAAGCTGGAAAACATTACATCCTTCCATATAAGCCGCCTCTTCCAGTTCTACCGGAAGCCCTGCGATATAGCCCCGCAGCACCACTATGGCAAAGGACAGATTCCCGGCGATCTGCGGCAGTATAACCGCCAGCAGGGATTTGGGTATTTGATTGGTATTGGCCAGCCCGATTATGTTCATCATGCGGATTACCGGAATAATGGTTGCAAACGCCGGAAACATCATCCCCGCCACTACCATGCTGTTTAGCAGCCCTTTCATTTTAAAATCATACCTTACCAGCGCGTAAGATGCAAGGCCGGACAAAAGAATGACCGCCGCCGCCACGCTTAAGGAGATCACAAGACTGTTCCGGTACGCCCCCAAAATATTTACCCTGTCAAAAGCCGTTCTGTAATTGTCCAAGGTAAACAATTCTCCGAATGGAAGGGAGAAAGAATCCGAACGGATCACCTTTTTATCTTTGAAGGAATTCATCAATATCCAAAACAGGGGATATATAGTTGTCAGAGCCCATGCCGTCAATACGGCATAGATCCCCGCAGTTCCCAGGGAAATTTTATTATGTCTTCGATTTCTTTTATTATTGATTCCTGCCATATCCCTTCCCCCCTAATAATCTTTTTCTTTAAAGACGGCGTTTACAATTTTTGCCGTAATCACGCCGAGCATAACGATCAGTACAGATATCGCCGAACTATAATCCACATTATGCGACTCAAAAGCATGGTAATACATGTAAGTGCCCGTCAGCCACGTGCCGTTGCTGGGCATGCCCTTTGGGAACATGATCCACGGCAGGTCGAAAACCTTTAACGCCCCTGTTACCGCCAGCACTCCGCAAGTGCAGATTACATTGTGCAAAAGGGGAAGTGAAATATAACGTACCCTCTGCCATTTCGAAGCCCCGTCAATCGTTGCCGCTTCATACAGATCGTCGGAAATATTGTTCAATCCTGTAATAAGGATAATAAAATAGAATCCTACATACTGCCAGGTCACGGGAATCATCATCGTCAGCATGGCATGGGCATCGTCTTTAAAATCCACCAGCTTTACGGCCCCGAACATTTCCCGAAGCTGGTTCAGCATTCCTTTGTCATACAGAAAAACAATATTGAACAAAAGCCCCAGTGCGGTAGCTGCTATAACAATAGGGAAAAAATAAACCGTGCGGAAAAACTTCTGTCCCTTTTTAATATTATCCACCATAAGTGCAAGCACAATCGCTATGCCAAGCTGGCCCACAATCGTCGCCGCTATCATTTTCAGCGTATTGATCAGCGCCGTCCTTATGTTGGCGTCCTTAAAAAGTTCTACATAATTTGTAAACCATGGGTCGTTCCATCCCTTTGCGGAAGAACCCAGATTATTAATGACCCGGAAGCTGTTCAATATATTCTGGAAAAAAGGATAATACAGGAAAACAGCCAGAAAAGCAAAAGCCGGGATCAAAAAGAAAATAACCGGTTTTTTATTCTTATAAATGTTGGAACTCATAACGGTATTCGCGCCTCCTTCCTAAGCAGCGGACGTCGCGCCCGGCGATCCGTCCTTATGTAAAACCGGGGCGGAGGGTACTCCTTCTCCGCCCCGGCGTCTGTCCGGCTTTTCGTATTATTGGCCGGCCGCCACCAATGCCAATAAATCCGTTACTGCTGTGGCAATATCCGCCTTGCCCGTTACAATGTCAGGCATTCCGTTGAATACCGGAACTCTTGCTTCCTGTGTTACCTGGTCCTGTACCGCGCTCGCCATGCCGGTTGCGCCTTCGACCATATCCAGTCCTGCCACTGCCAGGGAAGTCAGCTGAGATTCATCCACCTGAACCCCGTTTTTCAGGGCCGTCGCCGATACGCTGGCAAACTTGGATACCATGTCATCCGATGTCATATAAGAAATAAATTCCACGCATGCTTTCTGTTTTTCCGGGTCATCCCATGCTTTCCTCGTAATATACCAGCCGGAGGAAAGGCCGCCGATAATATCCGTCGATTTGCGGTCATTTTTACCCGGTACATAGGTTACTGTAAAATTATCGATATCGTCTGTCGAACTCTCTATGCCGCCTACCTTCCAGGAGCCGTCGATCAAAAATGCTGCCTTGCCGTCAATAAAGAGCTGGAATGTCTCGCCGTCTGTCGCGGACAATGTATTTTCCGGCAAAAATCCGTTTTCATACAATACTTTCATGTCGCTGATGCCGTTCACCCATGCTTTTCCGTGATCGTCATCCACAGAACCGGGCAAGACGTTATGCGTTGCCGGAGTCAGATAATTATAAATACAGAATTCAAACCAATAATGAGGAATTTCTGCAAAGGAAGCCGCGATCGGCGTATATCCCGCATCTTTCACTTTCTGGCAGATCTCCATGAATTCATCCCATGTGGTATCCGCTGTCGGAATGTCCACGTCCGCCGCTTCGCAGACCGCTTTATTCACGAACAATCCTTCCCAATAACCATTCACAGGAACGGAATAGTTTTTTCCGTCCGCCGGGGAAGCCCCCATCATGCCGTCTTTCATGTTCGACGCATAGTCAGGATATACTTCGCGTATTTCTTCAATGGAAACTACCTTTCCTGCCTCTACGAAAGGATTGGAGTCCACGCCGTTAAAGTAGAAAAGCACATCCGGCTCCGAACCCATTTCAAAATCAGAAATGACTCTTGCCTTAAAAGTCTCCGCCGATGATGCCGACGCATCGTTGATTTTATTTCCCGTTTCTTCCTGCCATGCGGCGATCGCGTCCTGATAATTGCCCGCGTTCGTATCCTCTCCCGCATAAGTCGTCGTCACGTTTAACGTAACCGGGCTTCCCGCCGGCTCGCTTTCAGCCTCCGCACTCTCTCCCGATGAACTGCTGCTTTGCGCCGGCGCATTCCCTGATGGACTGTTTCCGCAGGCTGCCAATGAAAATACCATTGCTCCTGTCAATAACATAGCTAACATTTTTTTCATATCTCATACCTCCCTGTTTAAAAACTTCCGTTTCGTATCTTGTATTTATCATATAAAATAAGATGAAAACAGGGAATTGTCAGACTTGTTATTTCTTGTCTTTTATTGGTTAGTTGCCGTCTGCTTTTTCATTTCCTCCGCCCCGACTACAATCCTGCTCATCGTTTCTCCGTTCCCATCGTTCTTTATCGTGAGCCCAAAGCCTTCGCCATAAATAATGCGTATCCTCCTGTTCACATTGCGAATGCCCAGACTCGCCGATCCCAGTTCCCCCGGTTCATAGCCGTCTGACAGCAATGCCTTTATTTTCTCCTCATCCTCTTTCGACACCGTGCCTGTGTTGCGCACCTCTATTACCAGCCTGTCTTCCTCCCTGCATATGCGGACAGCGATCCTTCCCTCCGCCTGTCCGTTAATGCCGTGTTCCACCGCATTTTCTATAATAGGCTGTATGATCAGACGGGGTACTTTCATCTGAAACAGGCTTTCATCCACATCCTTTTCCACCTTCAGCCGTTCCCCCAGCCTCTGGGATATAATAAACAGATAGGCCTCCACATAAGACATTTCTTCCGCCAGCGTGACGAACCTCCTATGCCTCCTGTCCATGGTCGCCTCCAGCATCACCGACAGGTTTTCGATCATCCGGCTCACCTTATAGTTTTCATTGATCCTCGCTTCCCAGTTAATAATCTCCAGGGCATTGTTCAGAAAATGCGGGTTGATCTGCGCCTGAAGCGCCATGATCCTTGCATCTTTCAGCGCCAGTTCCTCCGTATAAATCTTATCGATCTGATATTGCAGCCGGGCGGACATTTGGTTAAACGCCTCCTCCAGATATTCGAACTCCTGGCTGTTCGCACCCCTTTCTATCTGGTAACCGAAGTTTCCCTCCTCCAGCATATGGTATGCACGAATCAGGCTCCCGATCGGCCTGGTCACCTTCCGGCTGAAAAAATGAAATACGATAATAACCAGAGGCACCATAAAAAGGATAAGAGTTACGGATATATACTTTACCGCATAGGTTTCATCGATGACCGCCTGTCTGTCCAAAGCTATAATATAACCGATGTAATGGCGCTCCGGCTTCCTTACCGCATAAGCAAAATATTCCTTTCCCCTTTTGACCAGCCGGCAGTCCCTGTTGTTTTCTTCAAACAATTCCGGCCCTATCCCCGGCATTCCCTCCGGAACGCCGCCGTTATCCTCCGTAAGAAAAACACCGTCCACATAAACAGCGCTCCCCATATAGCCCCACGAACTGTCCAGGCTCCCGAACACCACATCCTTATTCAATTCCATTGCCAGCACGGCATAAGGATGATAAGAAGGCGTCATCAGATTGCGGACGAGGTAGACTCCGCCCTCTATCTCCACGATCGCCACATCCGTATCCAATTCAGGATAAATCTCCAGCACCTTCGGCATCACCTTATCTTCAAACCGCCGGCTCGCCTGATAAACCGCGTTACTGGTGCTTCCCCGATAAGCGGCAAAAAACTGCTCCTCCGGATCATCGGTAAAAAATAAGGATGTATACAAAAAACTGTCATTATAACAATAATGCTGCTCCAGAAAAAGATGAACCGTCTTCTGCAAAGCCAGCCTGTCCCCGTTCTCCATATACTCCCCATAGCATTCCTTGATCGTAGGCAGATAAGAAGCATTCCTGGAAGCCTCCACCGCGGCATCCATCCGCATCTCACAGATCCTAATCGCATTATCCACGGAAGTAACGATCGTGCGCTCCGTCTGCGAATTAATCTTCCCCGCCGCCACATAAAGCATAACATAAGCAATCACCGCCAGCGGCAGCAGCCAGCAAAGAACAAGCAACGTAACCATCCCCCACTTCAAAGGAGCCTTCCTATCCCTGCACTCTCCCATAACCTCCCCCCTTTCATCCCTAATCCCCTAATTCCCTAATTTCCTGACAGGCTTTGTGAAATCGACAGCCTTGCCGAATATTCCGCCCATATCTTTCAGGAAAATCCTTTTTGCGCCATGGAACCTGGCCCATAAAAACAATCGGGCCTCTGCCCGATTGTTTTTGCACTACTGGGCCTGGTGCAATGCCCGGCGCAGTTGGATTTTCCTGAAAGATATGGGCGGAATATTCTCTCAACCCCCTATTTCACAATCCTAAAAATTCTTCATAAATACCGCATACCTGTTTCGCCATCTCAGGCTCCGGCATCTCGCAGAATACGCGGATCAACGGCTCCGTTCCCGAAAATCTTCCGATCACCCATCCGCCGTTTTTAAAGTATACCTTGCTGCCGTCCAAATAGGAAACCCGGTCGATCTCGAAAGGAAGCTCCGGTATTTTCTTCTCCACCATCAGAAGTTTATGCATCGCGTCTTTCTTTTCCTGGTTAAATTTATAATCCCTTTCTTCCATAAAGATAGAACCGCATTCCTCTTCGATCTCCTTATAAATTTCCGACAGTTTTTTCCCTGTCGCCGCGATCATTTCCACCAAAAGCGCCGCCGCATAAATGCCGTCTTTGCCGTTAATATGGCCGCGTACTGTAAGGCCGCCCGAAGACTCGCCGCCGATAATCGCATCCACCTCGTTCATCTTCGCGGAAATATGCTTAAATCCTACCGGCACTTCATAGCATTTCTGCCCGAACCGCTCCGCCACTTTGTCCAGCATATGGGTCGTGGCAATATTTCTTACTACCGGCCCTTCCCATCCCTTATATTTTACCAGGTAGTAATAAAGCAGCACGAGGATATCGTTGGGATGCAGAAAACGCCCGGTGTCGTCGATAACGCCGATCCGGTCCGCGTCTCCGTCCGTAGCGATGCCGATATCCGCCCGGTAATCGATCACCGCATTCTGAAGGGGCCTGAGCGTTACCGCATTGGGCGCGGGCAGCTTGCCGCCAAAAAGCGTGTCGTGCCTGTCATGAATGACCGTCAGTTCACATCTGGCCGTATGGAGGATCGTCGCCAGGGAGGTCTCGCTTACCCCATATAAAGGATCCAGCACTACCCGCAGCCCCTTTGTACGGATCGCATCCATATTCACTGCCGATATAATATTATCCAAATACTCGTTCAACGGGTATATTTCCTGAATCAGTCCAAGGGACAGCGCTTTTTCATATTCCATCTCTCCGATCGGTTCTCCGTCCGCTTTCCTGATATACTCTTCAATATCTTTCGTTTGAACTTCATCCGCGTCCCTGCCTCCTGCCGTAAATACTTTAATGCCGTTATAAACCGCAGGGTTATGGCTCGCCGTCACCATCATTCCATAAGGGAACTCATGCTTCATTACATAAAACATGATTAACGGAGTCGGTGACGATTTGTTAATCAGATAAGCTTTCACTCCTTCCGCCGCGAATACTTCTCCAGCCCATTGCATAGCCTCTTTCGCCAGAAACCTCCGGTCATAGCCGATCACAATTCCCTTATCCGCTTTCCCCTCCGCTCTCATCTTATCGCACAGCGCTTTTGCCAATAATTGGATATTCGCCTTTGTAAACTCGTCTCCGATAATCGCGCGCCAGCCCCCCGTACCAAATTTAATCATTTGCATTTCCTTCCTTTCCCATTACAATTCTTACCTGATGTACCGTTCCTTTTTCCATAAGAGGAATGCGTTCCACCTTCTTTCCGTCGAGATACCGCTCCTTTACGCCTTTCATCACGCCGTCGGGGTTGCACACTTCTATTTCGTAAGTGACGCCCCTCCACTTCCTGACCATGGAAAACCCGCTCCAATCCGCAGGTACGCAAGGGTCTATTTCCAGCGTTTCAAACCCCGGACGCATACCAAGGATATATCTCGTTGCGGAAAAATAAGCCCATCCGCCGCTGCCGGTCATAAAAGGATGCCTCGCCCTTCCATGGGCCGAATGATCCTTTCCCATAATGAACTGACAGTATGAGTAGGGTTCCGCTTCTCTTATTTCTATTTTATCATTCTGCCAGTAAGGACACAAGGCATTATAAAATTTCATTGCGCGGTCTCCCCTGCCCAATTTGCATTCCGCCGCCCATGCCCAGGGATTGGGATGGGAAAATACCGCTCCGTTTTCCTTTACTCCCGGATAAACCCTCGTCACAAAACCGATGTCGTCGTCCGGCACGGTATAGGAAGGGGCATTCAGCATAATCCCCCATGGCGTGTAAAGATATTCGTCCACGCTGTCCATGGCAAGACGCCCCTTTTCTTCATCCGCCGCGCCGGAAAGAACAGCCCAGGCATTGGATTCCAAATGGACTCTCCCCTCCCTGTCCTCTTTTGTCCCGATCTTCTTCCCGTTCCTCGTAATCCCGCGGATAAACCATCTTCCATCCCACAATTCCTCATTGCAGACATCTTTCACCTGGCCGGCGATCTCCCTATATTTCTCCGCATCTCTTTTCCTGCCCAAATATTCCGCCAATTCTATAAAGTTTTCCAACGCCCAGTAATGCAGGAAAGAAACCATGGCGCTTTCCCCGCCGCCCAAATTCAGGCAGTCGTTCCAATCCGCCCGCAGTCCTTTGCAGATTCCCGTTTCTCCCACCTGCTCCGCAGAAAAATCCAGAATCCGCATCATATGCTCATAAACCGTTCCTTCTCCTCCGTCCGCATAAGTCACCGTTTCATCCACAAATTCCTTTTCCCCTGTCTCCTTGATATATTCTACAATGGAAGAAACCAGCCATAACGCATCGTCCGAACAGGCGTCCTTCAGCCCGTGTACGATACTTTCCCTATCCGGTTCCGGTACGACGGTGGGCGACCGGAAAGGCTTTTCCCCCTGTTCCGGGGCAAACCATTCCGGTTGGAACAGATGCAGCCCATATCCGTCGGAAACGAGCCCCCGCAGCAATTCTATAATGCGCTGTCTGCATTTTTCCGGATTGGAATGGGGAATCGTCATAGCATCCTGCGCCGTGTCCCGATAGCCCAGGCCGACCCTTCCGCCCACCTCGATAAAGGAGGCGAACCGTGAGAACATCACGTTGATCTCCGACTGGTACAGTGTCCATGTGTTGAGCAGCGTATTCATTGCCTCGTTGGGCGTCTGCACCTGTAATTTGGAACATTTGTCTTCCCAGTAATTTTTCAGATCCTCATATACCCGATCCACCGCGCCGTGATCCGCATACTTTGTCCGAACGCGTCTGCCCTCTTCTCTTCTGCCCTCACCCAGCATAAAGATCAGCCGCACTTCCTCTCCCGGCTGCAGGGACAGATTTTTCTGCAGGCTTCCGCAGTGATTACCGGCTTTCTCATAGGAGGAAAAGCATCTGCCCTCTGCCACAGCCACCGGATTCGTCTCCGTATTGTAGGTGCCGATAAAGCGATCCCGCATACAGTCAAATCCGTCCGGATCGAAATCCGCCGTAAAATACTGATATCCTTTCTCCTCGTAAAAAAGATCTTCCTCGATGACGCCGTCCTCATAGGAGGCGCCTGCACAGTAGAGACTCATCTGGTAGTTTTGATTGTCAATCATAATGTGGTGGAAGGAAAATTCCAGATAGGAAAACACGCTCAGATTTCTCACCGCATTCCCCGTATTTTTGATTTTCACATCCCACAGTTGTACCGCCTCGCCCCTGGGGATCACCATCGTCTGAGAAGCCCGGATCCCGTCATAGTCACACTCGTACACCGTGTAAGACATGCCATGACGGCAGCGGTATTTCGCCAGATCAAGCGGCTTCCCCACCGGCTGCCAGGAAATCGACCAGTAATCCTTGCTGTCATTGTCCCGCAGATACACATAAAAGCCCGGTCTGTCCATGGGCACCGCATTGCCTCTGAAGCGGCTGATTCTGTGGTATTCCGGTGTTTTATAGAAAAGATACCCGCCCGCCGTATGGTTCACCACCGCCGCCATGTCCTCCACACCGAGATAATTCGTCCAGGAACAGGGCAGATTCACCCTGTCAATCACATATTCCCGGTTCTCATTGTCAAAATGTCCGTATTGCATATAACCCCTCCCATTTTCCTGTGGCGTTTCCGGAACGGTCACCCCGTGCTCCGCCCTGTAACGCCAACCGTCCTTCTTACGTTTTATTATAGGGGTAACCTGACAACTTGAAAATGACTCAACATGTGATAATTTGCCGATTTTTGTGATGTGTAAAAGTTTCATCCCGCTTCGCATTTCTCGTTCGCGTTGCTCGTCATAAGTCGCCATGGGCAGTCTTACTTGCAAGCATGTATCCTGCCTATACCGCCTTCTGACTCTGCTTATGCGCACA
>ERZ808054.343-NODE-343-length-49281-cov-8.781034_pt1 | contig 49281 bp, 48 predicted proteins | sample MGYA00380201_ERZ808054 | MGnify/ENA primary metagenome ERZ808054 (study PRJEB31490, sample SAMN06133419) | mouse gut metagenome | isolation source: Z5_2 | host: mice | place: China: Chengdu | collected 2015-05 ...
TAGGATTGTTATGGAGTTGTTGATGAATATAAAAGATCAATTTAAGAAAACTCTGATTATTGTAACACATGATCATACGGTTGCAAGTTGGTGTGACCGCATGATTCAAATTGAATTGGGAAGGATACTGAATTAATAGTAAAAAGAGGAACAAGCACACAAGCGCCGATTCCTCTTTAAACCTCTAATTAATGCAGCTTTTTCTTAACCAAAATATCTCTTTAACAAGCCCTCAAACGCCTTGCCGTGTCTAGCCTCGTCTCTTGCCATCTCATGAACGGTATCATGGATTGCATCCAGATTTGCAGCCTTTGCTCTTTTGGCAAGATCAAACTTACCAGCAGTAGCGCCGTTCTCTGCCTCCACGCGCATCTCAAGATTTTTCTTTGTAGAGTCTGTCACAACTTCGCCTAACAGCTCTGCAAATTTTGCAGCGTGCTCAGCCTCTTCCCATGCAGCCTTCTCCCAGTAGAGACCGATCTCAGGATAACCCTCTCTGTGAGCCACTCTCGCCATAGCAAGATACATACCAACCTCGGTGCACTCGCCGTTAAAGTTTGCTCTCAAATCAGCCATGATATCTTCGCTTGAGCCCTGTGCCACGCCAACTACATGCTCCGCAGCCCAAGTTCTGTCGCCAGCCTGTACTGAGAACTTCTCAGCAGGTGCATTACACTGCGGGCATTTCTCTGGTGCGCTGTCTCCCTCGTAAACATAGCCACATACATTACATACAAATTTCATTTTAAAAATCCTCCTTTATATTATCACTCAGAAAAACAGTTGCAAATTAGATTGCCTGTCCTTCACATAGCCGTATTATGTTTGCCCTGATTCCCTGTCAAGGCAGTTTTTGCAGATACCGCAGAAGTATAGGCGGTGTTCCTGTATCATTCCGTCAAAGCCCTCGGAAGCCTCCGCATTGATAGCGGCAAAATCAGAGTGCTCTATTGGCAGATCAATGACCGCATAGCAGCATTTACATACAAAATGATAGTGTGGGCTGGTATTGTAATCAAAATGGTCAATACCCAACACCCCAAAGCTGTGCTTGGCGATCATGCCAGCCTCTGCCAGTTGGTTAAGGTTCCGATACACAGTGCCAAGACTGATATTGGGAAAAGCCTCCTTCACACTGGAATAGACGGTCTCCGCAGTTGGGTGATCTTTGCGGGATTGTAGGAAGGAGAGGATTGCAGCACGCTGACGGCTGTATTTCATAGTCATAGTGCTCCCTGCCTTTCTAGGTCCAACATTGAATGAACTTAATTTCTTCTCATCACTAAATCAGTAATGATTACTGTTATTATATTTATTTCTTCTCAAAATGTCAATAGAAAAATGAAAAAAATTTTCTGATTAAAAAAAAATTAAGAAATATCAAAAGTACTATATTTTAAAATCTTATATGCTATACTAAACCTATATTTATTATTTTTCGGGCAGGCGCCGGATTGGAGACGATATTATATTATGAAAAGCAGGTCACACATCAAACTTAAGACAAAAATGATGATACTTTTTCTTGCGATCATACTGGTTCCAATGATGTGCGTAGTCATGGCATTTCTCGGCTATGGGTATTCTGTCAATATTGATATGCTTCAGGAATTGAGCAAGAAGGATCTCATGGTCGGGGCGATGGTCAGCAGGAGCCTATTAAAAAATATGCTGATCGCGATGATTATCATTCTGATCGTCACGAGTGCGATGATCACTGCATGGCTCAACAAGGACGTGTACAGACCGCTCAAAGAGCTGAGTGTGGCAATGCAGCATATCTCGATGGGGGATTTCGATTATCATATGAACGGCGGGCGTGAGGATGAGATCGGACTTCTCTTTGTCAACTATGAGCAGATGCGTCTCCAGTTAAAGGAAAGTGAGGAGGAGAAAGCCCAGAATGAGAAGAAGTCCAAGGAGCTTGTGAGCAATATTTCACATGATCTTAAGACCCCGATCACGTCAATCAAAGGTTATGTGGAGGGCATCATGGACGGTGTTGCAGACACACCAGAAAAGATGGATAAGTATATCAAGACGATCTACAACAAGGCAAACGACATGGACCGGCTCATCAATGAGCTGACGACGTATTCTGGGATTGACTCCAACAAAATTCCATACCATTTCCATATTTTAAATGTCTCTGATTATTTCACGGACTGTGTTGAGGAGGTGGGACTCGACCTTGAATCGAAAAATATACATCTTGATTTCACGAATCTCGTTCCGGCGGACACCTGCGTCGTGGCGGACCCGGAGCAGCTCAAGAAGGTCATCAACAACATTATCAGCAACAGCGTCAAGTACATGGGGCATCCTGACGGCGTTATTGATATCCGGCTTTTGGATGAAGGGGAGTCCGTCAAGATTGAGATTGAGGATGATGGAAAGGGCATTGCGTCGAAGGATATCGGCAGTATCTTTGAGCGGTTCTACAGGACGGATTCCTCCAGAAATTCGTTGCAGGGCGGCAGCGGTATCGGGCTGAGCATTGTGAAGAAGATTATTGAGGATCACGGCGGATACGTGTGGGCGACCAGCAAGGAGGGCGAGGGAACCTGTATGCATTTTGTGTTGCGAAAGTACACAGAGCAGACGGATGAAGTTGTGGTTTAATATTCTATTATAATAGGAAAGGAAAGTGTGTATGAGCAGAATTTTAATTGTGGAAGATGAGGAGGCTATCGCTGAGCTTGAGAAGGATTATCTGGAGTTGAATGATTTCGAGGTAAAGATTGAGAACAGCGGCGACACAGGTCTTGCGACAGCGCTGGCGGAAGACTTTGACCTAATCATCCTGGATTTGATGCTTCCGGGGATTGATGGATTTGAGATTTGCAAACGAATCCGTGAGGACAAGGACGTGCCGATCTTGATGGTGTCCGCCAAGAAGGACGATATCGACAAGATTCGCGGACTTGGACTGGGAGCGGACGATTATCTGACAAAGCCGTTTAGTCCCAGTGAGCTGGTGGCGCGCGTGAAGGCGCACATGGCACGCTACAATCGTCTGGTGGGCAGCCACACGAAGGAGAATGATGTGGTGGAGATTCGCGGAATCCGTATCGATAAGACGGCAAGGCGTGTGTTTGTGGACGGCGAGGAGCGCAATTTCACGACGAAGGAGTTTGATCTTTTGACCTTTCTTGCAGAAAATCCAAACCATGTTTTCACAAAAGAGGAAATATTCAGGGAAATATGGGACATGGATTCCATCGGGGATATCGCTACCGTGACAGTGCACATTAAGAAAATCCGTGAAAAAATTGAGACAGACACCTCGAAGCCGCAGTACATTGAGACAATCTGGGGCGTAGGTTATCGATTTAAATTATAAGTATGGTAAAATTTTCATTCGAATAGGAATGTCAAAGATGGACAAAATGATAGTGTATGAGGACAATGCACTGCTGGTCGTGCACAAGCCTGTCGGGATTGCGACCGAGACGGCAAGGATTGGCCAGGCAGACCTTGTCTCAGAGTTAAAAAATTACCGAAAGCAAAAGGGCGAAGATGCCTATATCGGTGTGGTACACAGGCTAGATCAGCCTGTGGAGGGGCTTTTGGCTTTTGCCAAGGATGCCCGGACCGCACGATTGTTAAGTGACGGATTGCAGAAAGGCCGCCTGACCAAGAAGTATGCAGCGCTCGTGGCGGGAGTTCCCGGCACACAGGAGGGGACACTCTCAGACAGCCTCTTAAAAGATGGGCGGACCAATCTGTCTGCGGTTGTGCCAAGAGGGACAAAGGGTGCAAAGGAGGCAGGGCTTCGCTGGAAGCTTTTGCGGCACAATGACGAATGTGCGCTGTTGGAAATAGTTCTGGACACAGGCAGACATCATCAGATTCGGGTGCAGATGGCACATGCGGGCCTTCCGCTGCTGGGAGATTTCAAGTATGGTTCAGTATCCTCAAAGGCGCTGTCGGATCAATTGTCTGTCAATAGTGTGGCACTGCTGGCGCATGAGATCAGTCTGATCCATCCAGTCACGGGAGAAAAGATGGAATTTTCATTAAAACTAGATAAATTTAATAAATTTTCTGACAAAAAGAACACAGATTAGGAGTTGACACATTTTTACAGAAAAAGTATAATAAGAGTATAGACAAAGGCCTTGTATTTTGCGGGAACTCGGTTCAAGGGGAATCAATCATACAAAGGAGGCCAGAGATGGATGGAATGCAGAACTGGACAAACTATTTAGAGGTTATGCGCAATCGTCTGCTTCTTGTCCATGACGCTGACAGTCTGATTTCGGTATTGACGGATGTCAGGAACATACCGATCGCGCTGTCAACGGTCGAGGACGTGACAGACGGAACTGGGCTGAATATGTCATTGTCGGTCATTTGCTCTGAGGCGAAGGTCGTAGGCAGAGTCATGTGCCTGGTAAGTGATGATATGTTTACAACAGTTCAGCTTAATCTTGACACTGTAAAGCGGGTAGACTCGAAAATATCAGTGGACGGTAAGGGTGTGGTCATGAAGCTCACAATCAAAAACGGAGCAGAATTTCTGCTGATGTTCCACACAGATTTTGTGGAGGAGGATGACGAACCCTTGTCATGATGGAAATGAAAGGATGCTGTACAATGCAGCATCTTTTTCCATGCAGTACTTTTTACTGCGCATGGAAAAATACGACAGAGCAGACTACGAATTCGCCGGCGATTTTGATGAGGCTTGCAGCGGCAATCAAACAAAGCGGAATGGTAATCATTGGAGGGAGGCACAAATGGAATATCGCAGGAAGGCAGCGCTGAAGGTAGAATGCATTGCCTCGAAGGAAGACTTTGATTTTTTTGGCATTGCGCTTGAGGATGTGCTGGACAGGACAGAGGCCGGGATGTATTTTTTGAAGAAGGCAAAGGAGCTGTGTGCCATGACACAGAAGGTTGCGTGGACGAATGTGGCATACACACTCAATATTACGATGCTTGCAGACGGTCGTGTATCCTTTGAGTTCAGCGAATGCATTGAGGACTATATCGTCAGTCTCAGACATTCGCTGGTCATGGCGGACGAGGAGACAAGAGGCCCATTGGAGGAGTTTATACAGGCGCTCGAGGATGCGGACGAGGATGAGGCGAGAAAGCTGGTGGCTCATTTTGAACGGAATATTAAGGATGAGCGAAGCAGGTAGGGATTTTTTTGGGTAAATTTTACTAAAATAATTCACATTTTCAAAAACATATGTTAAACTATGAGATAAGAGCGCGCTGAGCGTGTTCAGAAAAAAGTGGAGAAGGTGGAAATGATGACAAAACAGAATAGGATAATGCAATGGATGCTCGCTGTTATGGTCGGTGTATTTGTGGCTGCATTTTCGCTTGGTGCGCACACGGCACAGGCGGAGGAGACAGCTGTGGAAAATACGGTACAGGAGCAGGCAGCAGCGGACGGCAGCGCTGAGAATGGCGGCGGAGCGATGATTCTTCTGATGGGTGGCATGCTGATTATCATTCTTGCGGTGGTGCTCTCGGTTGTCGGCACATTTGTATCCTCAGCGGCGATTGCGGACGAGCTGTAATCAGCGTCGGCGGTTTATGGCAGGATGCGTTAAATCTGGTGGTAATGCCGCATACAAAGTCCCTACAGGGACAGTGTGCGTCGTTGCCATTTTATTTTTTTGGAAAGGAAATATAGAGTATGGCGAATGACAATAAGAAATTAGTGGAGGCGATTACCTCGATGGAGGAGGACTTCGCGCAGTGGTACACCGATGTGGTGAAAAAGGCAGAACTGTGCGACTATTCGAGTGTGAAGGGCTGTATGATTATCAAGCCTGCGGGGTATGCCATCTGGGAGCAAATCCAGCAGCAGCTCGACGCAGCGTTCAAAAAAACGGGTGTGGAGAATGTATACATGCCAATGTTTATACCAGAGAGTCTCTTGGAGAAGGAAAAGGATCATGTAGAGGGTTTTGCGCCGGAGGTTGCGTGGGTGACACATGGCGGATTAGAGCCCTTGCAGGAACGACTGTGCGTGCGTCCTACATCGGAGACGCTTTTCTGTGATTTCTACAAAAATGAAATCCAGTCCTACAGAGATCTGCCCAAGGTGTATAACCAGTGGTGTTCTGTGGTCCGCTGGGAAAAGACAACGCGTCCGTTCCTTCGGAGCCGTGAGTTTCTGTGGCAGGAGGGGCATACAGCGCATGCGACCGCGGAGGAGGCGGAGGAGAGAACCATTCAAATGCTGAATGTGTATGCTGATTTTCTGCGCGAGGTGCTTGCAATCCCCGTCGTGAAGGGTCAAAAGACAGACAAAGAGAAATTTGCAGGCGCGGAAGCGACATATACAATAGAAGCGCTGATGCATGACGGCAAGGCGCTGCAATCCGGCACAAGCCACAATTTCGGAGATGGTTTTGCCAAAGCGTTTGGCATCCAGTTTACGGATAAAGATAACACACTGAAATACTGCCATCAGACTTCATGGGGGCTGACGACGCGTCTCATTGGTGCGGTCATTATGGTACACGGGGATGATTCTGGTCTGAAGCTTCCGCCAAAGGTGGCGCCGACCCAGATTATGATTATTCCAATCCAGCAAAAGAAGGAGGGTGTGCTCGATAAGGCATACGCACTTCGGGACTGTCTGATTGAAAAAGGCTTCCGCGTGAAAGTGGACGATTCGGACAAGAGTCCGGGCTGGAAGTTCAGCGAGTGCGAGATGCGCGGCGTACCGTTTCGCATTGAGATTGGCCCGAAGGATATCGAGAACAACAAGTGCGTCTTTGTGCGCCGTGACACGCGGGAAAAAATTGACGTGTGCCTGGACGAGGTGGAGACGAAGGCAGCCGCGCTTCTTGATACGATTCAGAACGAGATGTATGAGGCTGCAAAAAGGCACTTGGAATCTCATGTATACAGTGCAGTAACGTGGGATGCGTTCTGTGATACCATCAATACGAAACCAGGATTTGTCAAGGCGATGTGGTGCGGTGACCGCGGCTGTGAGGACAAGATCAAAGAAGAGCTGGCAGCGACGAGCCGCTGTATGCCCTTTGAGCAGGAGCCGCTGAGTGATACTTGCGTATGTTGTGGGAAGCCGGCAAAGAAAATGGTTTATTGGGGAAGAGCTTATTAATTTCATATAAATTTATTTAGGAGGAACGTACTATGAATATCTTAGTCATCAACTGTGGGAGCTCATCGCTGAAATATCAGCTCATCAACAGTGACACCGAAGCAGTGCTCGCAAAGGGACTGTGTGAGCGCATTGGCATCGATGGAAGTCTGCTCACGCACACACCGGCAGGGAAGGACAAGGTAAAAATCGAGACGCCGATGCCGAATCATACGGTGGCAGTCAAGCTGGTGATCGATGCACTCACAGACGTTGGACACGGTGTTGTCAAGTCGCTCGATGAGATCAATGCAGTCGGACACCGCGTTGTGCACGGAGGGGAGAAATTTGCATCTTCTGTTGTGATTGATGATGCGGTGCTGGCGGCGATCGAGGAGTGCAATGACCTTGCGCCGCTTCATAATCCGGCGAACCTGATCGGCATTAATTCCTGCCGTGAGATCATGCCCAATGTGCCGATGGTGGCAGTGTTTGACACTGCATTTCATCAGACCATGCCGGAGAAAGCTTATCTATATGGTCTTCCGCATGAATATTATGAGAAATACAAGGTGCGCCGCTATGGATTCCACGGAACAAGTCATGACTATGTGTCTGCAAGGGCAGCAGAGCTTCTTGGCAAGACTAGGGAAGAACTGAAAATCATTGTGTGCCATCTGGGGAACGGCGGTTCTGTATCTGCGGTAGACCATGGAAAATGCGTGGACACATCGATGGGTCTCACGCCGCTTGAGGGTATTATCATGGGGACGCGCTCCGGCAGCATTGACCCGGCAATCTGTGATTTTATCTGTCAGAAAGAGAATCTTACACCGGCAGAGATGAACAATGTGCTGAACAAAAAATCCGGTGTGCTTGGCATGTCGAAGGTGTCCTCGGACTTTAGAGATATCGAGGCGGCAGCAGACCAGGGAAACAGCTTGGCACAGGCAGCATTGGATGCTTTTTATTACAGTGTCGCAAAATATATCGGCGCCTACACGGCGGCAATGAACGGTGTGGACGCAATCGCATTCACTGCGGGCGTGGGTGAGAACAACATAGCCGGCCGCGCGGAGATTGCGAAGTACTTAGGGTATCTCGGAAGCCAGATTGACCCGGAGAAGAACAATGTCCGGGGTGAAGACCGCGTGATCTCGACAGCGGACAGCAAGGTTGCACTCCTTTGCGTTCCGACAAATGAGGAGCTTGCCATCGCCAGACAGACCGCTGCACTCTTATAAAATTTCATCATTTATGATCAATAGAAACCTCTTTGGATGACAAGATTCAAAGAGGTTTTGTTGTGGAATTCTCTCTTTGCGATAAAAACAGTACTTTCGTACTATTGTGTAAAGTAGTGTGTTCGTATATGCTGGTAAGGCATATGCCAGCGCACCTGGGCACTAAGGCAGCGCTGGCAGAGCGCACAGTTCAGACACACGCTAAAACGAGAGAGAGAGGAATAGAAGAAATGAAAAAGCTAAGACAATTGCTGGCGGCAGTGCTCACGGTATGTATCGTGCTGAATACGCCTGCGTGGATGGAGACGGCAGAGGCGGCAAGGCAGATTCCGCCAAAACGGATGTCGGCTGCTTTTGAGATGAGAGCATATATCGTCGATGAGGAGGATTCACAGGAAGATCTTCCGAATCAGGAGGATGAGGAGAAGGAGCCGGAAAACCATACAGAGAGCATATCAGAGCAGATGCCGGAGAGGAGCGAGGAGTCCGAACCACAAGCCTCCGACAATATTTCAGAGCAGACGCCGGAGAACAGCCAGGAGCATGACGCGACAGAGGCTGATGACAATGCTTTTGAACAGACACAGGAGCACGGCGGGGAGCCGGCGCTTGACGCTGATTTGGAAGGGGACACAGCGGCACAGACGGAAGGCGCAGCGGAGACGGCTGCACCAGAGGAAGTGCCGGCATGCACAGCGACAGCGGAGACAACAACATCGCAGGAAGTGCCAGAAGGAGGTTTTTGGGGACTTGAGGCACAGATGGAAATACTGGAGGTAAACGCCAATCATAAGGATGCACTTTCTGATCAGGATGAAGAATCAACGGAGGAATTTACGGAATCGTTTACGCTGGAAATGGAGAAGACAGCGGGGATTATACCTGCCGTGACCGACACAGGCGTGCTGGATTACAGGACCTACGTGGATGGGGCAGTGTCTCCTGAACTCTGCGTGACGGTGGAGGAGAGCACACGTATTTTTCCGCCGACAGGTCGAATGAATATGGGCGGTGGAAAAAAACTGCCGGCGTCAGTGCTATCTGGCGCGCATTATTATCTAAAGCTGGAAGATACAGATATTGTAGCTCCACATTTTATGGAAAAGACATGTGTCTATGACAGATCAAAGGCGTGCTTTAAAGATGTGGTGACACTCGATATCGCAGGTGTGGGAGAGACAGCGTACTCTGTTGAATTGCTGGGGGAGTGCGGCATCAAAGTGTATCCTGGTTATGGCACGATTAAAGTACATAACAGCCCGCTGCTTGACAGCGATTTCTATATAGAGGTCTCTGGGGGAAGACATCCGCGAAACTACACATACAGCGAGTGGAACTCGTATTTGAGGACGCATGACAATTGGGTTGACGGGACAGTAACGGTGCATCTAAGTGATGCGGGAAAAAAGTACTTTACAGACATCAAGATGGAGCAGACAAATCAGAAGGATAAGAAGAAGCGTTATACATTATGGGCAGAGAATCCGCGCAGGAATGCCAGCACCAAAGACGAGTCAGGCGGGACCAGAGCCTACACGGTCGGCGTTGACATGGATGCGCCAGTGCTGACAGCTCTTTATTCGGACAGTGACTGCTATGAACCGACAAAGACAGATACGGTACAGTATTTCGCAGAGGATTTTGTGCTAAAAGGCAGCTTTGAGGATTCTGGATGCGGTCTGGACAGGATAGAGTACACGACGGATGCCGCGGCGGGGGCAAATGCCAAATGGATTACAGTAGAGAAGGATAAACAGGGCGCCGCGGCGAGTGACTTTCAAATCAGGCTGCCAGATGGGTGCTATGATGCCATTGCAGTGCGTGCGTATGATATGCTTGGCAATGTCAGTGCGGCGGAGGGCTTTGTCAATGAGCAGGGCGCCTATATCAAAGTTGTGGTGGATAGATCAGAGCCTGTGATGAAGCTTAAAGTCACCGCGGACGGAAAGCCTTATTGTGGTGATCATGACAACTGGACAAACAAGAATATTGTGTTTGCCATGACAGCGGATGCTGCGAGCTGCCCCTATGCTGGGATCGGACAGCTCGAGTATAGATATGAGAAGATTGGTCAGCGCACAAAAGGCTCAGATGCGGCAGATGCATGGACAGCGCTGTCCTGGCAGGACAAGCCGGAGGCAGTACTGGAAGTGACAGATGACAGAAATGGATACTATCGTTTTCGGGTGGTTTCGAAGTCTGGTATCGCGTCGAAGGATACTGCGCGTGAGCGCGTACTGGTGCAGCATCAAGCGGCGGACATAAAGCCCGTGCAGATCAGCGGTGTCGATGAGGCAAAGCGCCGAAATGGGTGGTACAACAAAGAATCTGGAGTGCCGTATATACAATTTGAATATCCTGAATATGACACAGGCGCCGAGTCTGGGGAGTATGATGCGCCGATCACAATGCATTACAGGCTTACAGCGGAGGGCGCGGACCAATCCAAAGTGCCTGCCAGTGTTGAAAAGAGCGTGAGAATCGGTGTGATGGACAGCGCTAAGGAGCTTGTGCTGACAGAGGAGCCGCTTGAGGATTTTGCCATTGGATTTGGCTATCAGGCAGATTCGAGAGAGGCTCAGGACGGGATATATACATTGGAGTATTGGATTACGGACAGCGCGGGCAATGCGTCCGAGAGGCAGATACATAACTACAGGATTGACACACATGCGCCGACGGACATGATGGTGGTTGTGGAGGGCAGCGAATTTCCGGTCGGGCAGGAATCTACAATCGTGTATGAGAAGTTTTATCAGAATACGGTGCTGGCCAGCGCCAGTGCACAGTATGGTGTCAGCGGGAAAGGTTCCTTGCAGATTCAGCGGGCAAAGAAGCCGGGCGCGTGGAAGGATTTGGCGGATGGTTTTGATGGGGAAGATGCGGTTGAGATTCCTCCCAACACAAGATGCTTCTTGTATGTGAGGGCACAGGACCAGGCGGGCAATGTGTCGGAGGGCTGGACAATGGGCATGGTGGTGGACGATACGGCACCGAATGGCGTGGATCACATGTCACTGATCATGGAACCGGAGGGGGCAAATGAACACGGATTTTTTCGTCAGGACGTGGAGATTCAAATCCAGGTTCAGGATTTGCCGGAAGATGGAAACTGTGCTGCACTAAAGTCTGTGACAGACTCGATTGGAAAAGACGGAGAGGACACCATCACCGACAATGTGCTGTTTATAGATACCAATGAACTGCCCACAGACGACGAACTTGTTCAGACAACAGCGTTTCAGACCGTACAGGTTGTGAAGGCGCAGGAGAACGAGAGCAATGACGCCTACATAGAGGTTACTGCCACCGACAGGTCAGGAAATACAAAGACATCCATTCAAATGTTAAAAATTGATATTACAAGACCGATTCTTTCGATTCAGTTTGATAACCATGAGGCTCAAAACGGCAATTTTTATCGGCGTGCAAGAACAGCGACAATTCATGTGACTGAGCGCAACTTTGATCCGGCGGCAGTCGATATAACTGTTCGGAAGAACGGCAAGCCGATTCACTTTGAGATGTCTGAATGGAAGAATGACGGGATAGAACACGATGCAGATATTGTGTTTGAGGAGGATGGCAGCTATACGATTGCGGCGGTCTGCACTGATTTGGCAGGTAATGAATCAGACAAGGTTGAGACAGAGACCTTTACGATTGACTGCACTGCGCCAGTGCTGACAATGGAATTGGAGGCAGGGCAGGAGAAAGTGACAAACGAACAGCAGTATTTTAATACAGATATCACTGCGGTCATCACCGTGACAGAACACAATTTTCGCGCGGATGACTTTGTCTTGAATCTTGCGCCTAAGGCGGCTGTTGGCGGATGGACCCATGAGGGAGATGTCCATACGATGCGGATTGTGTTTGATGGGGAGCATGCACATCATATTGACTGTATGTACACCGATTTGGCGGGGAATACTGCAAGCCGCGCGGTGCGCGAATTTACAATCGACCATACGGCACCGGTTATCGCGATCGACGGAATTGTGGATGGGTCTGCCAACAAGGGGGCGATTTTGCCTGTTGTGACTGTGCTGGACTCGAATATGGCATCCTCCGATGTGGAAATCGGTGTGTTATCGGGAATGGGAGAAGCTGTAGAAACAGCTATAGAGACGGCGGCAGCCGAGGACGGCAGTGGTGTCGGATACTGTTTTACACTGCGCGATATGACAGATAAGGAGGACAACATCTATTACCTCACCGTCACCGCCTGCGACAAGGCAGGCAATGAGTCAGTGCTTACATATAGATTTTCACTCAACAGGTCGGGGTCGGTTTACGATATGAGACAGCTTGCACACCTTATGGAAGATCAGTATCATACGATAAATAAACTTGACGAACTTCAGATCGTCGAGATGAATGTTGATACTGTCGAGGAGTTTGATCTCTTTATATCGAGGAATGGAGAACTGGGATATCAGGCAGCGTACAGCAAAGAGATCAGTGGTTCGGAACATACAGGATACACTTATGTGTACAAGATTGACAAGGAGAATTTCACGGAGGAGGGCGCTTATCGCCTGAGCCTGTATTCCAAGGACCGGGCTGGCAATGAGGTCAACAATGCGACAAACATCCGCGGGAATGAAATATCTTTTATTGTGGATAACACTGCGCCGAAAGTGATTATAGATGGCGTGGAATCCGGCGGGGTATATGATGTGGAGTCACAGGAGGTTCAGATTGTCGTCACGGATAATTTCAGTCTTGCAGAAGCTGAATTTATGCTGGTCAACAAGGAGAGAGAAATACTTGAACGCTGGGATTACATGGCGCTCGCGGGTGCGGACGGGACACTGAATATCTCGATTCCGCAGTATGACGGAGAAGTGTCACTGTGTTACCGCGTGAAGGATGCCGCAGGAAATGAACGGCAGACGATCTCAGGAGAACAGGCATCATCGGCTGGATTTCTAGTCACTACGGATAAGCTGGTACAGTTGGTGAACAGGCCGGCAAAGACACCTGCTGGGCGCGCAGTGCTCTTTGTGGTGGGGGTGATGGCGCTGATTGGGCTGTTGACCGCACTGCGGGGAATCCGGCGCAGCGCAAGAGAACACTTATAATTGAAGTGAGCGATGTTTCATGCTATAATAGATGCGGACATAAATAAGGAATAAAAACTAAGGAAAATAAGTATGGAACAGAGTTTAAAGAAATATGTGACAACATGGGGAAATGCAATCTCGATCGCGGACAGGAAGCCGGAGAATTATGCGAAGGATCTGACCCTGCGATACCCCATCCGTCCTATGTTTGACGGGGAGAAAATAAAGATCACACTGGATAATTTCTGCGGCACGGAGCCTGTGACGATCAGCCGTGTATATGTGGCAAAGAGCACAGATTCCGCAAGGGAGATTGCAGTGGAAACCAGCACCGCGGTTACATTTGACAATGGCAGTGAGCAGATTACCATACCAGCGGGAGAAGCTGTGGTGAGCGATGCGGTTGATTTTAAGGTCAGGCGTGGGCAGGACATTAGCATCAGCCTGTATCTGGGAGAGTTTACGCAGATGCGCTCTGCGGTTTTGATCACTGGTCCCTTGTCAAAAGGGTATTATTCCGTGGGAAACTATGCGCAGAGCGGCAGTCTTGCGATGGATGTAACGAGAAATACGAATTGGTTCTATTTTCTGAGCAATGTGGAAATCTATACAGCGTGTGAAAACAGGGCAGTGGTCTGTTATGGCGACTCGATCACCTCCCAGGCGTGGCCGGATTATCTGACACTGCGATTATTTCGGGATGAAATTGAACATACTGCTATAGTGAGGCGGGCGGCGAGCGGTACAAGGATACTGCGCCAGTATGACAATATCACTTACGATTCGTATGGACTGAAAGGTTCTGTCCGCTTTCCGAGGGAGGCGAGGGTCAGCGGTGCGGATACGGTGATCATCCAACACGGCATCAATGATATCATTCATCCTGTGGGGGTGGAGGTAAATCCGTTCCGCCCGTGGAGCGATCTGCCGACGGCAGACGAACTGATACAGGGACTTCAGCAGTATATTGTGCAGGCAAAGGAGTACGGGCTGGATGTGTATATGGGGACGCTGCTTCCGATCTATGGATGGCGTACTTATGAGCCATTTCGTGAGGAACTTCGCTGTGCTGTCAATGAATGGATACGCAGCACTTCCGAGATCAAGGGTTGTATCGACTTTGACAGGGCGCTCTGCGACAGCCTTGATCCGAGAGCGTTTGCGCAGGGATATGACAGCGGGGATCATCTGCACCCGTCAGGGACGGCATATGAGCGGATGGCGGAGGAAGTGCCGCAAAGTCTATTAGATCACAAGGAGAAATGAACATGCCTACATTACTATTTATCAATGCGTGTGTGCGAGGCAGTGATTCAAGGACACTGGCGCTTGCCGAGCATCTGCTTGAATGTATCAGGGAGGCAAACCATCAGGACCTGGCATTTCGTATCGAGGAGATCCGGCTGTCTACAGAAAATCTGCTTCCGCTGAATTATGAACGGCTGCTGCGACGGAACGAGCTTTTGGCAGCAGGACAGCTTGACGACACAATGTTTGACTATGCAAATGCTGTCGCGCAGGCAGATATGCTGGTCATCGCAGCGCCTTATTGGGACATGTCCTTTCCATCTTCCCTCAAAATTTTTTTTGAGGCGGCTAGTGTGGATGGGATTACTTTTACATACGCAGAGGATGGCACGCCGATAGGATTATGTGCCGCTGAGGATATGTACTATGTCACAACGAGCGGCGGTTATATTGGAGACTGTAACTTTGGATTTGAGTATGCCAATGCATTGTGCAGGCTCTATGGTGTGCACAATGCGCATTTTGTCAGCGCGCAGGGACTTGATCTGGATGGTGCGGATGTGAAGGCGATCATGGAAGCTGCGTGCAGCGGGGAGATCCGCAGCTTTTGATAGGTATCTATGATAGAATACAGTGCTTATGCGTACAGGGGAGGTGTTTTGTGGAAACCAAAGAAGCTTCAAAGAAAATCAAAGAATCTGAGATCAGTGAAGTGGCATCAAGAATCTGGAATCTGTCAAAAGACAGGCTTCTCATCAATCTGCGCTTTCTGGATGTGGCGCTCGCTAGTCTCAGCTTCCAGCCGCGGCAGCAGAGCAATCAGGTCTGCTGTGATGTCAATGCACCGCAGCGTGCAGTCATCTACTATGACCCTATGGTAGTGGTGCGTCTGTACAAGAAAAATCCTGCCAATGTGACAAGACTGTACCTGCATATATTGCTGCACTGTATCTTTAACCATGCCTACAAATATAACAGCGTGGAGCAGGAACTGTGGGACGTGGCGGTAGATATGGCGGTGGAGAACGCGGCGCTTGATCTGAAGCTGTCTGGGTTTGAGACTGCCGGCGATGCGCAGCGCAGGGAGGTCCTGGCACAGTGGAAAGCGCGTGTGGGGACACTGACAGCGGAACGTATCTACAGAAGTCTAAAGACTGACCGGCTTGGCGTGACGGAGCTTCTGGAGCTTGGCAGTCTGTTTGAGCGGGATGTGCATGAGGGTTGGGGACCTGCTGAGACACTCGAAGTCACGGCAGCACAGTGGAAGAAAATCAGTGAGCGCATCAAGGCGGAACTCAAGTCTTTTTCGGAGGATAAGACGGACGATAAGAGCATTCTCCAAAATCTCGAGGAGGCAACACAGGAAAAGTATGATTACGGGAGTTTTCTCCGAAAGTTCAGTGTGTCCGGCGAGGATATACAGATCAATGACGACGAGTTTGACTATGTGTACTATACGTATGGATTGTCACTGTACGGGAATCTTCCGTTGGTGGAACCGCTTGAATACAAAGATGTCAATAAGATCAAGGAGTTTGTTGTTGCGATCGATACTTCCGGCTCCTGTCGTGGAACGGTAGTTCAGGCGTTTCTGAATAAGACATATAGCATCTTAAAGAGCAGTGAGAACTTTTTCCGCAAGGTCAATATCCACATCATACAGTGCGACTCGGAGGTGCGCCGAGATACGAAGATCACCAGCGACGAGGAATTTGAGACGTTCATGCGCGAGGGTCAGCTGGAAGGATTTGGCTCGACGGATTTCAGACCTGTATTCTCATATGTGGACAGGGCGATCGAGCGCGGAGAGTTTGAGAATTTAAAAGGGCTGATCTATTTTACTGACGGATACGGGGTGTTTCCAGAGCACAAGCCAGCACACAATTATGATACGGCATTTGTGTTTCTGGAGGATGATTATGAGAAGCCGCCTATTCCGCCATGGGCGATGAAGTTAGTGCTTCCGGTTGAAGATTTAGAGGAGAATGGGGGAGAAAGTACGTGAATATTAAGCAGGCAAAGGAGCATATCAAAAATTCTGTTACATTATATCTCAAAAAAGATGAGTATGGGGAGTACCGCATTCCGGTTGTTCGCCAGCGGCCAATCTTTCTGCTGGGTTCTCCGGGTATTGGCAAGACGGCGATCATGGAGCAGATCGCACAGGAGCTTGGCATTGCGCTGGTGAGCTATTCCATGACACACCACACAAGACAGTCGGCGCTCGGACTTCCATTTATTACGCACAAAAGCTACAAAGGATTGGAATTTGACATCTCAGAGTATACGATGAGTGAGATTATTGCCTCCATCTATGAGGTGATGGAGCAGTCTGGGATTGAGGAGGGAATCTTGTTTCTCGATGAGATCAACTGTGTGTCGGAGACGCTTGCACCGTCGATGCTGCAATTTTTGCAGTACAAAGTTTTTGGACGGCACAGCGTTCCAGATGGATGGGTCATTGTCACTGCCGGAAATCCGCCGGAATACAATAAATCCGTCCGTGAATTTGATGTGGTGACAATGGACAGAATGAAGCTGGTCGAGGTGGAAGCGGACTATGCGACGTGGAAAGAATATGCGCTCAGGCAGGGGATACACAATGCAGTGACGACGTATTTGGACATGAAGAAGAATGAGTTCTACCGTGTGGAGACAAATGTCGGCGGCAAATCCTATGTGACGGCAAGAGGATGGGAGGACTTGTCCGCGATGATACTTCTGTGTGAGGAGGAAGGACTCTGCGTAGATGAGACACTTGTCGCACAGTACCTACACAACGAGAAGATCGTCAAAGAGTTTACAGCGTACTATGAGCTTTATAACAAGTACAAGCGGGACTATAAAGTGGAAGAGATTCTCGCGGGCACAAACTCCGCACAGGTTGTGGAGCGCGCGCGGATTGCAAGGTTTGACGAACGGCTATCCCTGCTCGGGATGCTGCTTGACCGGCTGGAGAGCGAGATGAAGGAAAATCTTGAGAAATCTGATTATCTGACGGATTTAATGAAGGTGCTGAAAGCTGTAAGGGCAATGTATGAAAAGGGCGGTTCTGTGCAGGCACATCTGGAGACGCAGATCGCAAACCGCGAGAAAGTCATCGAGTCGATGACCAACGCTGGGACACTTTCCGGTGAAGATAAGCGCCGCCACCGAGCAGTCATTCGATTTCTTGAGATGGCAGCAAGAGAGCTTAGGCTTGAAGGGGCAGATGACGCCGCAGCGCTTGACCGGCTGAAATTGGATTTTGATGCAGAAGTGGCGAAGATGAAGCGTGAGAACAGCAAGATTCAGGCGCGGCTTCATCATCTGTTTGCGTTCAGCGAGAAGGCATTTATGGATGGCAACGAGGTCTTGGTTCTAGTGACAGAGCTCACTGTAAATGTCTATAGCGCCCGTTTTATCGGATTGTATGGCAGTGAGGACTATTACAGGCACAATGAGGATTTGATGCTGCATGAGCGGCAGGATGACATTATGAAAGTGATTGACGCGTTGGAGTTATAGCGGGGGAATGGACGATGGAGGAAGAGATACTCATAGAAAATACAGCCGACGGCGGAGGTCAGATCGCAGTCACACCATACAAGAAAGGCTATGCAGTCAAGCGCTACCGCGGCGTGGCAGAACAGGTGGATGTACCAGCTTGGATCAAAGAGAAACCAGTGATAGCGGTCGAGCGAAAGGCGTTTCTAAGCTGTAAGACCATCAAGAAGATCACGCTGCCAGATACGGTTGAGGAGATTGGTGACTGGGCATTTGCGCACGCTGAGCAGCTCAGGACGATCATCATACCACACCGTTATCTCACCCGGGGAAAGGAGCTTTTTCTAGGCTGTAAAAGGCTGCGTGAGATCGTGCTTCGCGCGCGTGACAATTGCAACGAGGATGAGGAGCACAACAAGCACGATAAAATAGGCGGTGAGGGACTCGGACGAATGCTTGCGCTCGCAGTCACTGTCCTACATGACTATTTTCTGTTTGACCCGATGGAAGTTGGCGCGGATGAGTGGATCAGGCGTTGGGATGAGAAGCTGATCGCACTCATCGAGCTGGATGATCTGGATGGTTTTGAGGAGTTGTGGACCTGCGGTGAGGAGGATTATGAGGGAAAGGACTATGATATCAAATCCTATCCTGTGGAGAAACGCAAGATGAAGCTTCGGCTGGTATATTTCAGGCTGCTTCACCCGTATAAGCTGGCGGAGAATACAGCGTGCAGGCTGCAAGAGTATCTTCGCAGTCATACGAAAGGAAGACAGACACCGGAGGCGTGGGAGCTGATCGTGGAGGAGCATCCGCAGGAATTGGCTTATTATCAGCTATTGGCTGCGTCAGGCGGCATTACGGACGAGAACTTTGACAGCCTGCTCGAGGATTTGCGGGAAGGCAGTGCGGAAATCAAAGCCTATCTGCTGCGCTATAAGGAGGAGCACTTTGCTGCAAAGGATGTGTTTGCGGCTTTTGAGTTGGATTGGTAATAAAAAAGCGCCTGCGGTGGCGCTTTTTTATGTATTCTGAGTTATTCTATTTCAAGTAGGAATCTGTTATTTATATCGTTCCATCAGATAATCCGTAACAGCTTCTCTGATTTCATTTTGCGCGATATAGGCTTCACCGTAGTTTTCTTTCATGTTTGCGACATAGTCCTCGCCGTTTTCTTCTGTCATCTCAGCCAAGACAGCATCCAAGTCAAGTGTGAGACCAGCGTCCTCAAAGATTGCCTGATAGACCATGAGATTCTTGGCAGTCTCCTCTGCGCGCGTGCGAAGCTCCTTCTCATAGGACAGTTCGTCATCAATGTCATCGTCTCTCAAATCCCAGACATTTGTCATGCCGTAAGAGGAGAAATACTGAAGCATAGACTCATCATTATATTTTGTCGTAGCGCGTACCTGCTTTAAGTAAGATGAGGGATATGACTTCACTGTTGTGTTCTCCACAATATAGTTGGTGAGATACTCCTCAAGATGCTGCTCATAAAACTTGTTTTCTACAAAGGCGCGGTATTCTTCAGCGGTGGAGACACCTTCCTCTGTAATGTTTTCTGCGACAAAGTCATCTGTGAGCTCTGGCGTAACACTGATACTGTTGATGGTGACAGCAAAGTCTGCATCTTTGCCAGCCACTTCCTCGCCGTCGTAATCCTCTGGAAATGTCACTTGTACAGTCACATTTTCGCCCGGTTTATGTCCAATCAGCTGCTGCTCAAAATCATCGATAAAGGAACCAGAGCCGATGACCAGGTCATAGCCCTCTCCATTGCTGTTTCCGCCTTCAAATTCCACACCGTCAATGGTGCCGACATAGTCAATGTTGACCTCGTCCCCGTCTTTGATCTCAAGAGAGGGGTCTGTGTTTGCTTCCTTGTAGGATTCAAGCGTAGACTGGATTTCCTCTTCGACTTCCTCGTCCGTTGCTGCAACCTCGTCTGCGGGTACAGAGATATTCGCATAGTCAACCAGTGTGAGTGATTTCTTGGCATCAAAGCCCTTGATTTTGCCGTCCTCGGTGAGACCTGCGCTGAGATCGGCGCTTGAGGAGGTTCGCAGAGCAGCCAGATAGAGATCCTTGCCAGCAGCCAGCGCGATGACAGCGACCAGTGCGACGACAACGGCAATGCTGATGATCTTGGCAGTGCGCTTATTTCGTCTCTCTTTGGCGACCTCTTTCTTGCGTTCCTGGCGCTTCGCTTTGCTCTTGCTGATGTCGGCTGTTTCACTTGTATTTGTTTTTTTATTGTCCTGTTTGTCCTTAGCCATTTTGATAACCTATCCTTTCCATAAATGTATCTGGTTGTTCAAACCTCATACTAATCTATCACAAAACCTTAAAAAAATAAAGAGTTTCATGCGAATTCACACAATTCACACAAATAATAAACGGATAATCGGCTTGACAACAGGTAAAAATACAGACTATACTATAGTGTATAAAGTGAGGAAAGGAGCAGGGCGGATATGAATGTAGAAGATATTCCAGTACCGGCGATGGCGGCGATCAGGGTCAGCAAAGAGGGCAAATCGGCGCTTTTTGAGACGACGATCATTCAGACTACGGACAATAAATATATATATACCATGCCTGTCAGGGTGGATAATAAGCTGGTAAATTTTGAGGCAAAGGGGCTGCTGAAAGAAATCAAGATAGAATTTGCCCCATTTGAATTTTATGAGTGGAGAAATATATCAATCATAAGGTTTGTGGAGGATGGCAAGAGCTATCTTAGGATCAGGACGACGACTCCCGGTATTCGGGCAATGGCATGGCCGGATAAGCCAGTGACCTCAACAAAGAAGAAAAAGGAAAATATTATCAAACAGGAAGCGCTTGAGGTGGTGAATGCTGCGCAGGCGATACAGTCAGAACGAACATCAGAAGGAGATGAAACGTGAAAAAGTCAATAGTGACCGCAGTGGCGGCAGGCGTTCTGATGGCAGGCGGAATAGGCGGATGGCAGGGCAGTTCCACGGGTCAGGAATCAGAGAATCCGATCAGCAATGTCGTCGATGATATCAAAGTCCAAGCAGCAGAGGAGTTCAAGAAAGCTTTTGTGCATGAGGTCGGTGAGTTTTTTAAGAGTGATGACCTAGAGAAGTCTCTTGGAATCGACCATGATGGGCAGGCGGCAATCGAGGCATCCATCAAGGACTATATTCGCAACTACAGTATGGATGAGGAGAAGTTAAGTGAGGTGAAAGCGTCACTAGAGACACTTCTTGAAAGTGCAGACGGACTCTCCACAGAGGAACTGCAAGATAGGATATCAGGGATTTTTGGAGAATAATGTCAAGAGTATGATTTGATAATAAGACGGATAACCCGTATGTTAGACCATACGGGTTATTTCTGCGCCTTGTTTTGTCCTTAGATCGTAGAATACATTATTGATATATAGTGTAGGGCGGGACAGTGCATCTTCATGGATTTCTGTGATTCGTCCATCAAGGTTTCCGGTCACGCAGACGCGGCGGTTCACATACATTTTGGCAATGCGGGTAAGGACCGGCGCAATATTGGGACCATACAATCCAAATCCCTGTTCCTCAAAAACGCGGATAGCCTGGAAGGGCGTCAGGGCGACACGTTGTGCCCTTGGGTGCGTCATCGCCTCGTAGGTATCGGCGATTGCGGCAATCAATGCAAAGGGGTCTATGCGGTTTTCTTTCAGGCGGGCAGGATAACCGCTTCCGTCACAACGCTCGTGGTGCATGATCATGACACTGATTACATGCGGCGGCATTTTTCTCGATTTGACCAGTTCATATCCAAGATGGATATGATGCTGCATCTGGATATATTCCTCGGGCGTAAGTTTGTCAGGTTTCCACAACAGTTCTTCGGAAAGTTTGGTTTTGCCGATGTCAAAGATGAATCCGCTGACAGTTAGGTTGTCCAGATCTTCACCTTCCATGCCAGTCCATTTCCCAAAGACATAGCACAAAAGTCCACAGTTAAAACAGTGGTTATATGTAATTTCATTCTCGTTTGGCATCATGTTATACAGATAGTCGAGAAGTTGTTCTTCGTTGATGGTTGCGGACAAAATATCATCACGCAGGGATAAAAGCTTTGGAATATTGAGCTCCAGACCTGTATCCAGCGTGCGCATAATTTTGTGAAACTGTGCGAGCGTGTTTGCATATACTTCATTGAAGCGTTGAAAATGTGGATTCAGGTGCAGGTACTTGTAGTGTGTCATATTGATTTCTTCAGGTTCGCTCAGAGCAATCTCATCAAAGTTGTACTCGTAGAGCGACTGAATATTTTCCTGAGTCAATGAAGTGTTTGCCTTGAAAAGAATCGTGTTGGCGGGTGTGTAGAGATCATCGTACAATACCATGCCGGGTTTCAATGACTGTGTTGATAATTTATACATAGAAGGACCTCCTTGAAATGAAAGCATCTTTTACGATACATACATAATATCATAAAATATGGAGCGTTGTATAGTTAAAAATGTAAAATATATAAAGATTATGGTAGGATTTGGCAGATGGAGAGGTAAACATAACTAAAAAGTTATGTAAATTTGCACAATTTGGAAAATAAGGATTGATTTATAAAAATACATGTGCTACTATTTAGGAAAACATAGAAAAATATAGTGTTAGAACTATGTCCGTGAAGAGCCTTCATAAATTTATCCACATGGGGGTAATAAGATGTAGATAACTATGCGGGTTTACATAACAATCCAAGCTGATTCAGTTTCAACGCCGGTATCATGAGAGGGAGAAAGTGACCGGGAATGAAACTAATCATAGATATGCTTTGATTCTTCCGGCAGATCTGCCGGAGCACCTTGACAACATACTGTCTTTGGAGTGGGAGCACTTTGAAGACATAGATGACCATCAGGTCAGACAGAACGATAAGCATCGCAGGATGTGCAAGGTACGATAAGGATTACTTTTGTATGACACTTGGCACCTGCCCGGTGCGGGGAGTGCATGCGTGCTGCCAGGGGTGGGCGAAAGTGGTTATACGGTATTGAAGAGGATTGAAGGGGGACAACAATATGTTAGCTACAAAAAGAGAATTATCTCAGAGAATTGATATTTTGAACAAGAAGCCGATGATCAGGAAAAATCAATCCACAGGAGAGATGGTAGCAGGATTTTTAGATCCGTTAACAGGAAGTTTTGAAGTTGTTATGGACATTAATGATGAGCGGGATATCGATGATTTTCTCGAAGAATATGATTTGTCCGTTGTGATGATTTCAAAGATGTAATAAAGCAAAAACTGTATTTAAGGTGTTGATCAAAGCATAAAAGGGGGGCAGGAAGGGCTGCTCCTCTTTTTTATGCACACGGTCGTCCAAAGGAATAATGTCAGCAGAAGCTGACGGACGCCCGGCGCGCTAGTAGGGGAAAGGCTTTCCCCTACTCGATTGCACACGGTCGTCCAAAGGAACAATGTCAGCAGAAGCTGACGGACGCCCGGCCCTCAAGTAAGGAGAAGATAGATGAATAGAAAAGATTTTTATATACCATCCAAGGATGGCGTGCACAGGCTCCACGTGGTGTTGTGGGAGCCGGATACAGAAGTGAAGGCGGTGGTACAGCTCTCGCATGGGATGGTGGAGATGATAGAGCGCTATGAAGACTTTGCGCGGTTTCTCACCCAGCACGGCTATGCGGTGATAGGAAATGACCATTTAGGACATGGGCTGACAGCTGGAAATGACGCGGATTTGGGTTATTTTTGTCCGAGGCATATGAGCGCGACCGTAGTGGCAGATCTCCACCGCGTGACACGGGTTGCCAAGAAAAGATACAAGGACAAGCCATACTTTCTGCTGGGGCACAGTATGGGGTCTTTTATGGCAAGAAGGTATTTAATGACATATGGAATGGATCTCGATGGGGCGGTGATCTGCGGCACAGGCAGTCAGTGCTGGCTCACGCTGGCGGCAGGGACAGTCGTATCGAATGCACTGCGGCTGGTGCTGGGGGATCGGTTCCGCTCGAAGCTGCTTCGCATGAATGCGTTTGGCGCATACCAGAAACGCATCCTCCATCCGCGCACTGGGAGTGACTGGCTGACAAGGGACGAAGCGATCGTGGAATTTTGTGTGGGCAATAAATATTGCAATTATAGTTTTACGGTCAACGGATATAGGACGCTGTTTGAGGTGCTCTTATATATCCAAAAGCAACAGCATGTCAGGAGGATACCAAAGGAGCTGCCGCTGTTTTTTATAGCAGGCGGTCAGGACCCGGTTGGGCATTATGGAAAGGATGTGCCGCGCGTGGCTGCCAGTTATGAGCGGGCGGGTGTGGAGGACATCTCAATAAAAATTTATCGGGAGGACCGGCATGAGGTGCTGAATGAACTCGACAAAGATGAGGTGTACGCAGATGTGCTCTCGTGGCTGGAGCAGAAGCTATGATAAGGCTGAGTGATGATGAGCGCTATATGCGGGAGGCGTATCGGCAGGCGAAGAAGGCATATGCGCTCGGAGAGGTGCCAATCGGCTGTGTGATCGTGCATGATGGAAAGATTATCGGTCGCGGCTATAATCGGCGTAACACTGATAAGAGCACGCTCTCCCATGCGGAGATTATCGCGATCAAAAAGGCGAGTAAGGTGATTGGAGACTGGCGCCTTGAGGAGTGCACGCTGTATGTGACGCTGGAACCCTGCCAAATGTGTGCAGGCGCGATTGTGCAGGCGCGGATTCCCAGGGTTGTGATGGCGTGCATGAATCCCAAAGCAGGCTGCGCGGGGTCGATCTTGAATATCTTTGACATGCCGGCATTTAACCACCAGGTAAAATCTGAGCGAGGAGTTCTTGCGGAGGAGTGTGCGGGGCTGTTAAAGACGTTTTTTAAGGAACTGCGTGTCAGGAATAAGGCGGAGAAGGAAAAAAAGCTTTATAATATTGACAATCTATGATACACTACCAATGAGAAAAATAAAACATATTAGGAATAATTAGTGGAGGTAGTAGTGTGACAAATAAATTTTTCACACGGCAAATTTGTGCTTACGCCCAAATTCGCAGATTTTGGTAAGAATGGAGATTTTTATGGACGAGATTGCAGTGCTCATTCCCTGTTACAATGAAAGCAAAACAATAGAAAAAGTGGTGAGAGACTTTAGAAAAGCACTGCCGCAGGCAGTGATCTACGTATATGACAACAACTCAAAGGACGGTACAGATGAGATTGCGCGAAGGGCAGGCGCGGTGGTGCGCTATGAGTACCAGCAAGGAAAAGGAAATGTGATCCGCAGGATGTTCCGCGAGATCGACGCGAAGTGCTATATTATGACAGACGGGGATGATACGTATCCAGCGGACGAGGCGGGAAAGCTGTGTGAGGCTGTGCTCGAGCGGGGCGCGGATATGGTCGTAGGGGACAGGCTTTCTTCGTCCTATTTCGAGGAAAATAAAAGACCGTTTCACAACTTTGGCAACTCGCTCGTGCGCGGCGCCATCAACAGTATGTTCAAGAGTGATATCCGGGATATCATGACGGGCTACAGGGCATTTAGTTATCAGTTCGTTAAGTCGTTTCCGGTGCTCTCGAAGGGCTTTGAGATCGAGACGGAGATGAGTATCCACGCGATCGACAAAAACATGCGTGTGGAGAATGTGATCATTCAGTACAGGGACAGGCCGGAGGGCAGCGAGTCAAAGCTCAATACGTACTCCGATGGCTTTAAGGTGATTATGACGATCGTCAAACTGTACAAAAACTATAAACCGATGGGCTTTTTTTCATGGATTGCGGTGGTGCTGGTGTTGATTTCAACGATCTTTCTGGCGCCAGTCATGACAGAATACTTTGAGACAGGGCTAGTGGAGCGCTTCCCGACGCTGATTGTGTGCTGCTTTGTGTACATTGCGGCGATGCAGTCCTTCTTTGCAGGATTGATGCTCTCTACGATGAAACAGAAGAATATGCAGGATTATGAGATGAACCTGATTTTTTTAGATACGGAATATAAGGATAAGATGAAGGATGAACAGTGACATACCAATGAATTATGTAGCCTTTGATATTGAGACTACAGGGTTGAATCCCAAATATGACAAGATAATAGAGATTGGCGCGGTCCGAGTCCGTGACGGGGAAGTCAAAGAGACATTTTCGAGCTATGTCAATCCGGCGAGGAGTCTTCCTGAGCGGATTGTGGAGTTGACAGGTATTCACGATAGTGATGTCGAAAAAGCACCTTATATCGAGCAGATTCTGGATGCGTTTCTGTCCTTTTTGGGGGAGGATGTACTCTTGGGGCACAACTTGCTCTTTGATTACTCTTTTGTCAAGAAAGCGGCGGTAAATCAGAAGAAGACATTCGAAAAGGCCGGCATTGACACACTTCGAATCGCAAAGAGGTTTTTGAATGACCTGGCGAGCAGAAACCTCGGTTTTTTGTGTGAGTACTACCATATAGAACTTGAAGCACACAGGGCGCTCAATGACGCGGTCGCAGCGCATGAGCTGTATCAGATTCTGGTGAGTGCTTATGCGGACCGGGAGACGGATACATTTCAGCCCAAGCCTTTGATCTACACGGTAAAAAAAGAAAGCCCCATCACGCCGAAGCAGTTGGAGCTTTTGATGAAACTGACGGTTCAGTATCATCTACACTGTGAAGGATGTGTGCTGAGTCCGGTTGAAAATGTGACACAGGAGTATATGGATTTAGAAAAAATAACGAAAAATGAAGCAAGCAGACTTATTGACCGGCTGCTTGCAAATTTTCGACGATCACGTCCTTCATAATGGATTGGAGTGTCTGTGCCTGTTGTATAAGGGCGTCGATCTTTTCCGGTGTACCGTTCTCTCGATAAAGTTTGGCGAGCAGATAATAGCTCTTGCTGACATCGGTACCAGTGGAGACGGCAAACTCCAGAACTTCTATGGCGAGTGCGTCCTCTAGGCTGTCATGCAGCAGCTCGGCGAGTTTTTGCAGCAGTGTCACAAGATTTGTGTAATGAAAATCGTAATCGCTTAATATATTAATATTAGCAGTCCCATATCTGAGCTTAAGGTCCGTGTTTGTGTAGCCTGTGAGATTGACTATTTTTGTGGAGGACAAGTCCTGTAGTTCGACGAGGCAGTCTGTGAGTTCCTCGGTTATGATGTCCGGCTGCATGGAGAGCAGATTTTCGGGGATAGTGATATATTCCAGATCGTCAAGCGGTTTTTTCCGGGTAAAGTTTGCCTGATATTCGCGGTTCCAAAATTCGCGGTCGGCAGCTTCTTCTTTCCGCTTGTTGCGGTTCAGACAAAAAGTAAATAACAAACATCCAAAAAAGACAAGACTTGAAAAAATTAATAAATTCATATATAATATCCTTTCGAAAAGGGGTGAACAGCCATGATGAATATGAATCATAAAAAAACGCAGCGTAAGATCGCAGCGGTCATAGCAATAATCTTAGTATTGGCTATGGTAGTACCATTAGCTGTGAGTGTTATTGGTTTCTAATCTAATATATCATACTATTTAGTGGAATGCAAAGTAATCTGAATAATTTCTAAATTGAGAAACAAAGTGGGTGACTGTCTATACAGCAGCGTTGAATACCTGCTAAAACAGTAACCAGAGTGGAGGTTTATGGGAAAATCAGGTAGACGAATTGGAACGATGGCGTTGGCAATCTTGCTGTCCATACTATGCGCAGGGGTATTTCTGCCAAACCGTGCAGCGGCGGCAGCGGATGATGATGCGATACTCGAAGGTGTGTACATGGGCGAGATGAGCCTTGCCGGTATGACCGCCGAGGAAGCGAAGGCTTCGGTCGGCGCGTTTGTGGAAGAACTGAAACAAAAAAATATTACATTTGGCGCTGTCGGTGATCATTATGTGTCTGTGATGGCAGGTGATTTGGGGCTTACATGGGTCAATGAGTCCGACATCGACGCGGCAGCTGCACTTGGCAAAAAGGGAAATATTGTGAGACGATACAAAGCCATGCAGGATTTAAAGCATGGGAACAAGGTCTACGAGCTAAAATTGGCGCTTGACAGGGACCTGATCAAGACCGTGCTCGAGGAACAGTGCGCAGAGTATGATGTTCCGTCAGTGAACAATACGATCACAAGGATTGATGGACAGTTTGTCATAGAGGAAGGGCAGGCGGGTGAGCGGGTCAATATCGAGGAGTCCCTGAATCAAATCTATGAGTACATCACGAGCGGATGGAATTATCAGGATGCTTCGATTGACCTTGCGATTGATGTGTCGGAACCCAAAGGGAGTGTTGAGGAGCTACAGAAAATGACAGATGTTCTCGGCACATTTACGACAAGTTATTCAACCAGCAGTTCATCGCGCTGCAAAAATATTGAGAATGGTGCCCGTCTGATCAATGGCACGCTGTTGTATCCGGGGGATGAATTTTCGACGTATGACACGATCAAGCCTTTTACGGAGGCGAATGGCTATTATCCGGCGGGGTCTTATATGAACGGCAAGGTGGTTGACAGTCTTGGCGGCGGAATCTGTCAGGTTTCGACGACGCTGTACAATGCGGTTCTTCTGTCAGAGCTTGAGGTGACAGAGCGGCATAATCACTCGATGATTATTGCCTATGTGAAGCCGTCTATGGATGCGGCGATCGCGGAATCTTCTGGAAAGGATTTCCGCTTTGTCAATACCTGGGAGAATCCGATTTACATAGAAGGCGTTACAGAAGGAAAGCAAATCACGTTTACAATCTATGGCGTGGACCAGAGAGATCCGGGACATGTGGTGCGCTATGAGAGTGAGACGCTCTCAACGACACATCCTGACCACGAGATCATCACGCCGACTTCCGGTCAGGGTGTAGGATACATCAGTGTGGAATCGGCGCATGTGGGATATACGGCACAACTGTGGAAGATAGTCGAGGAGAACGGTGTCGAAGTGAGCCGTGAGGTTATTAATAAGAGTTCTTACAAGGTGTCGCCGCGGTCGGCAGTGGTGGGTGTCAATACGGATAATCCTGTGTATGCTGAGCGCATCAACGCGGCGGTGGCATCGGGCAGTATTGATACCTGCAAGGCGGAAGCGGCAGCGATCAAAGCGGAGATGGCAGCAGCAGCTCAGCAGCAAGCAGATCTTGAAGCATACTATCAGGCATTACAGCAACAGCAGCTATTGGAACAGCAGGCACAGTTACAGCAGCAGATCTTAGAGCAGCAGGCACTGGCAGAACAGCAGGCAGAACCATAAACAAACCGCCGTGTCAGCGGTTTGCTGCGAATGGGGGACGGATTATGAAGTGCGGAAAACTGACAGAGAGCATCTATGAGCGCTCCGTCATAAAAGTAGTGAAGGCAAATGGCGCAGGACTGAGGGCAGACTGCGCCGTTTTGGCAGGGAACGGGGACTGTGCTGGCGTCTTGTCTGGACAGGCGCTTGCGTTTGGTACAGATCAGCAGACAGCCGCGCGGGCATATCTGGCGGCGACCAACCATGTGATAGCCTGCTGCGCCAACGGCGCAGCGTCCGGGTTGTTCGATGCGTATGCCAGTATCACACTGCTGGTTCCTGAGAAGCTCCGCGAGATCAAAGTCCGCGCGATAATGCAGGCAGCCGCAGAGCAGGCAGAGGAGACGGGGATTCCCATACTGGGCTGCAATGTCCAGGTGCTTCCGATGGTCACGGAGGCTGTGGCGACTTGCGTGATCAGCGCAGGTCTCGAAAATCGTTCAGAGAGCGGTCCAGTGCCTATGAAGAGACAGACAGCGGCTGACAGGGACATTGTGATGACGAAGTGGCTGGGACTTGAAGGAACGGCGATTATAGCAGAGGGAAGCCGCGAACAGCTCTGCGGCAGATACCCGTCGGACCTTGTGGATACAGCGGTCGGTTTTTACAAATATTTATCTGTCGCGCCGGAGGCTGCTACCGCCGTGAAGTCCGGCGCAGATTATCTGCTGGCGATGCGGGAGGGCGGTGTGTTTGGAGGACTCTGGCAGCTGGCAGCGGAGAATGGCGTTGGACTGGTCGCAGACTTAAAGCGCATACCTGTGAGGCAGGAGACAGTAGAGGTGTGCGAATATTTTGATTTAAATCCGTATGAATTGATGGCGGGCGGAAGTTTGCTGATTGTGGCGGCAAACGGCGGAGAGCTGGTGCGTTCGCTGGAGGAGGCCGGTGTGCCTGCGGCGGTGATCGGGCGCACGACATCGGGAAATGACCGCATCATACGTCACGGGGAGGAATCGAGATTTCTGGAACCCGCAAATGGGGATGAAATCTTCCGTTACCGCGCGTATGTGTCCAGTGGAGACACGGGAAAAATAGTAAAGATGGAATCAATGGAGGAAGAGAAATGAGAGAACAGATTTTATCGATTATAGAGAAGAACAGCAGAATTGATCTGCACGAGCTTGCAGTGATTTTAGGCATGGAGGAAACAGACATTGTCAATGAGATGGAACAGATGGAGAAAGAGGGCATTATCTGCGGATATCACACATTGATAGACTGGGAAAAAACTTCTGTGGAGAAGGTGAATGCACTGATTGAAGTACGTGTGACGCCCCAGCGCGGAAAGGGTTTTGACAGCATCGCCGAGCGCATCTATAAATACCCGGAAGTACATGCAGTCTATCTGATCTCAGGCGGATATGATTTGCTTGTCAGCCTCGAAGGCAAGACGCTCAAGGAAGTGTCAAATTTTGTATCAGATAAGTTGTCTACCCTCGAGACGGTCATCAGCACAGCGACGCATTTTATCCTGAAAAAGTACAAGGACCACGGTACAATTCTGGACAAGAAAGAATTGGATGAAAGGATGCAGGTGACGCCATGAGAAATCCTTTATCAAAGACAATCGTAGAGATCAAGCCCTCTGGCATCCGCAAATATTTTGATATCGTGAGTGAGATGAATGACCCAAATGTCATCTCGCTCGGCGTCGGTGAACCGGACTTTGAGACCCCGTGGCATATTCGGGATGAGGGGATCTATTCCCTTGAGAAAGGGCGTACTTTTTATACGGCAAACGCAGGGCTTATGGAGCTGCGTGAGGAGATCAACCGCTATCTCAACAGGCGCTTTGATCTAAGCTATGATCCAAAGAATGGCATTCTGGTGACGGTTGGCGGTTCAGAGGCGATTGACATTGCACTGCGCGCTATGGTAGACCCCGGGGATGAAGTTATCATTCCGCAGCCGAGTTATGTCTCGTATGAGCCATGTGCTATTTTGGCTGGCGCGAAACCAGTGATCATTGAACTGAAAAATGAGAATCAGTTTCGACTGACGGCAGCAGAGCTTGAGGCGGCGATCACAGACCGGACCAAGGTGCTCATTTTGCCATTTCCCAATAATCCGACGGGGGCGATCATGGAGCGGAAAGATTTGGAGGAGATTGCAAAAGTCATTGAAAAGCATGATATTTTTGTGCTTTCTGACGAGATTTACGCAGAGCTGTGCTATACAGAACAGCACGTATCTATCGCTAATATCCATGGCATGTGGGAGCGGACGGTACTGATCAACGGATTCTCGAAATCTTATGCAATGACAGGCTGGAGACTTGGCTATGCGTGCGGGCCGAATCAGATCATAGAACAGATGTACAAAATTCATCAGTTCTGTATCATGTGTGCACCGACAACCTCACAGTATGCGGCAATTGATGCGCTGAAAAACGGTGACGGGGATGTCCAGATGATGCGGGAATCCTACAATCAGCGCCGCCGCTATCTGCTGAATGCTTTCAAGGAGATGGGGCTGGAGTGCTTTGAGCCGTTTGGTGCGTTTTATATGTTTCCCTGTGTGAAGCAGTTTGGCATGACCAGCGACGAATTTGCCTCTAAGCTTCTGCACGAAGAAAAGCTTGCGGTCGTGCCGGGAAATGCGTTTGGAGACAGCGGTGAGGGATTTTTGCGCATTTCCTATGCATATTCCCTGGAGAAGCTCAAAGTGGCAATGGGGCGTTTAGGGCGTTTTGTGGAGAAGTTGAAATAAAAAAGTCAACTGTCGGGACAGCTTGCTTATTTATTTTGAATTACATACGATCAACACACGAAAGCAATGTGAGCGGCGGCAAGCTGTATAGACAAGCGGGTGAATCAGCATGAATATAGTACTACATCAGCCGGAGATTCCGGCAAATACTGGAAATATAGGACGTACCTGTGTTGCGACGGGGACTGTGCTGCATTTGATAGAGCCATTAGGCTTTCGCCTCACGGGAAAAGAACTTCGCAGAGCGGGGATGGATTACTGGGAACATCTCGATGTGCGGCGCTACATGAATTATGATGAGTTTGTCGAAAAGAACCTCGCATGTAACCCGCGGGCAAAGCTCTGGATGGCGACGACCAAAGCAAAGACAATCTACACAGAGGTACATTATGATGCGGACGATTACATAATGTTTGGAAAAGAAAGTGCAGGGATTCCAGAGGAGATCTTAGTAGAACACGAAGAGAACTGCATTCGTATTCCAATGCTGGACAAGATCAGAAGCCTGAATCTGTCCAACAGCGTCAGCATTGTGCTCTATGAGGCATTGAGACAACAGCAGTTTGCTGGAATGCAGCTGGAGGGGGCACTGCATCACAAAGAATGGAAAATGTGATACACGAGACAAGCAGAGGACAAGATGGTTCCTCTGCTTGTTTTATGTACACGGTCGTCCCAAGGAACAATGTCAGCAGGAGCTGACGGACGCCCGGCGCGGTAGTAGGGGAGAAAGCCATTCCCCTACTCGATTGCACACGGTCGTCCCAAGGAACAATGTCAGCAGAAGCTGACGGACGCCCGGCGCAGTAGTAGGGGAGAAAGTCATTCCCTTACTCGATTGCACACGGTCGTCCCAAGGAACAATGTCAGCAGAAGCTGACGGACACCCGGCGCGGTAGTTCAAATGAAAATACTATGTTTACATAAAGCGCAACAAATGATAGAATGGAGTATATCATAGGAAGAGTTGATGCGGGTTCGGAACTATAGATTTTGTAATGATATAAGCAGCTATAACATCGCATTTTGTGGCAAGGAGTGCGAGGCAAAGGGCTGCGGAACAGGAAAAGTATGAGATACAGCAAACGAATAATATTTATAATTCTGGCAGCGATGGGAACACTATGTTTTAACGGCTGCCAGACAAATGTCTCCAGCGAAGAAAATAATTCCGAGGAGAATGCATACATGAAATTATCAGCAGAAGAAGCAAAGGAAATCATGGACAGCACAGAGGACTATATCCTGCTCGATGTGCGCGAGGAGGACGAATATGCCGAGGGGCATATCAAAGATGCGCTGCTCATGCCATATGGAGAAATCACAGAGCGGGCGGAGAACGAGCTGCCAGACAAGGAGCAGACAATACTGGTATACTGCCGCAGCGGCAGAAGGAGTGCCATTGCAGCCCAGACATTGACAGAGCTTGGCTACACCGATGTCAAGGATTTTGGCGGGATTATAGACTGGACGTATGATATTGAGACAGAGTAAACCAAGGGGGCGATGAGAGTGGTTGATATGGATCTCTCTGGTGCGTGTACAGCTGATACAAAAGGCACAAAAACGAAGGAACGGTAAGAATGGTTGATATATCAATCGACCATTATAAATAGTTATTTAGAAAACATGGAGGATAAACGGATGGCGGGATACTTGATCAAAGACACAACAAAAGAGGAGCGTGAGCAGCTTGTGGCAGAATCACTTGGTAACATCTCTGCATCCTGCGATGGATGCAGCGCAGGAATTGTTGAGATGTATCAGGCGTACATTGACGGTAAAAAGGAGTTGCGCGATATCAATATGGAATTTCATGCGCGGTATGTATCTGGCAGCGAGCAGCCAGAGCGGACAGGATGCACAATTTATTAGAATGCATACTGACAAACTATTTATGATTCCATTGATTTTATCATCCGATAGCTGTCGATTAATCCTGCAAAATAAGCGTTTGTGACATATTCTAAATGACATTCTTCTTGTTGGGCTAACATATGGTCAACCGTATCACGCTGTGCGGATGAGAAGTTGTCATTTTGATAACATTCGTATGCACGCAGGTATTCATGCTGGCATGTTTGATATTCGTTGTCCTTTATAAGAAGGGTATTAAGTGTTGTATCTTTCATGCTGTCCATGAACATTTTGATGGTTTCTCTTATTTCCTGAACAGAGTTGTGTTGTATGATAGTAGAAAAAAGTTCTTGGGTGTGTTTTGCTTGCGGTATCATTTGGCGTGTTCCTTTCTGCCATAGGCATATAAAATAAGGTTGGTAGTGTGAAAAGGCTGAATTTGTGTTGCTGCGCAGCGGCAAAATATTGGTTCGTGTGAAACAGTAGAAGTACAAGACCAATTCTATCATGACTGGGCAAAAAATGAAATGATAATCGTTCTACAAATAGATGGTGATCTCTACAAAATACGACACGGAATATACAGAAAGGATGAAGCACAATGAAAATCTATGTGGATGCAGACGCCTGCCCTGTAGTCAGAATTGTAGAACAGGCAGCCAGACAAAAAGGTATTTCAGTGACACTGCTGTGCGATACAAACCATGTGCTGCGCTCGGAGTACAGTGAAGTTAAAATCATTGGCGCTGGGGCAGACGCCGTTGATTTTGCCCTGATTAATCTGTGCAGAAAAGGCGATATCGTAGTGACACAAGACTACGGCGTTGCTGCGATGGCGCTTGGCAGAGGTGCCTATGCGATTCATCAGTCAGGAAAGTGGTATACAGATGAAAATATTGACCAGATGCTGATGGAGCGGCATCTGAACAAGAAAGCCAGACGCGCCTCGGGAAAAAATCATCTGAAAGGACCAAGGAAACGCACGCCGGAGGACGATGTGCTGTTTCGGCAGTCTTTTGAACAGTTGATTCGATTGGCACAGAGTGGGGAATCGCCATGATCGTCCATGTAGATATTGATGCAACATCTATTTCACGCAATGTCGCAGCGGACGTTGCGATCGTGGCGGATGCACGGAAAGTAATCTGCGCACTGACAGAAAGGGCAGAACCGCTTGGCACCGCGTCGTGGACAGCGCAAATTAATACATGGAAAGAGAACTATCCGATTGCAATGAAGGTCACGGAGTGCGGCAGTGGCAAGAGCTGTTTTATGACAGGCGCTATGTGAGCACCTGTATGCGTTACCGCAAAGGCTGCGAGGCAGGCTGTAATCAGCCAGACCGCCACTGTCCAGCATATACGCCTGACTTCGTCCGCCTGGCACAAAGCTATGGGGCAAAAGGACTTCGCGTCACAGAAGCAGGCGCGGTAAAAGCAGCGTTAGAAAGCGCAAAGCGGAGCACGAAAGTGCCTACAGTTATCGAATTTATCATAGACAGGGAATGCAATGTCATGCCCATTGTCCCTCCCGGAAATTCGCTGGATGATATGATACTTGTCAATACAGAATCAAAGGCATTAGTGTGAGTCGCGGGATATAGAAAAAATAAAACTTTTCTGAAAAGTTTCTCTTTCCCAGGTATATGTGGTATAATGATACAACTATCTGAGTTTAAATTTATATAAAAAGGAGACAGAAAGAAATGGCAAACAGATTTGTATTGAATGAGACATCGTACCACGGGGCAGGTGCAGTGAAGGAGCTTGTACCGGAGGCGAAAGGCAGAGGGTTTCACAAGGCATTTGTGTGTTCTGACCCAGATTTGGTGAAGTTTGGCGTGACCAAAAAAGTATTAGAGCTTTTGGAAAACGACGGCATGGCATATGAGCTGTATTCTGAAATCAAGCCCAATCCTACCGTGGAGAATGTACAGGCTGGCGTTGCTGCATACAAGAAATCCGGTGCAGATTATTTGATTGCGATTGGCGGCGGCTCCTCTATGGATACGGCGAAGGCAATTGGCATCATCATCAACAATCCTGAGTTTGAGGATGTTGTGAGCCTTGAGGGTGTGGCACCTACCAAGAATAAGTCAGTGCCCATCTTTGCAGTGCCGACGACGGCGGGAACCGCAGCGGAGGTAACAATTAATTATGTGATCACAGATGTATCCAAAAACCGCAAGATGGTCTGCGTAGACCCCAAGGATATTCCCGTTGTTGCATTTGTAGACCCAGAGATGATGGCAACGATGCCAAAGGGATTGACCGCAGCGACAGGAATGGACGCGCTCACACATGCAATCGAAGGATATATTACAGCGGGCGCATGGGAATTGTCAGATATGTTTCATTTAAAGGCAATCGAGATTATCTCCCGCTCTCTGAGAGGTGCTGTTGACAATACGCCGGAGGGAAGAGCGGACATGGCGCTTGGACAGTACGTTGCAGGCATGGGCTTCTCAAATGTAGGACTTGGTATCGTGCACTCTATGGCACATCCGCTTGGCGCGCTGTACGATACGCCGCATGGCGTTGCCAACGCCATTATTCTTCCTACAGTCATGGCGTACAATGCAGAAGCGACAGGCGAGAAGTACCGTGAGATCGCAAGAGCGATGGGCGTACAGGGTGTGGACAGTATGTCACAGGAGGAATACCGCAGGGCGGCAGTCGATGCAGTGAAGAAGCTGTCACAAGATGTAGGCATTCCCGCTGATCTAAAGGAGATTGTCAAGAGAGAGGATATCCCGTTCCTTGCGCAGTCTGCCTATGATGATGCATGCAGACCGGGAAATCCCAAGGAGACCAGCGTGGAGGAGATAACAAAGTTGTATGAGTCTTTGATTTAGTACATAATTTAGCGCGGGCAGGGAAGACTCGTATTCCCTGCCCGATTGTGCTTAGAGTGGCTAACTCAGGGTATGATAATGAATAAGACGGCGCTGCGTCAGGTCATACTTCCACAGATGATTGGGACTTTTATGGCGGTACATCGCGCGAAAGCTCACCAGAAAATCTCCCACAAGCAATATCATAAAACCAACTGCGAGAATTTGCAGCGTTGGCTTTGGCAGATGCTGGACTTTGTCCAAAATCGGCTCCATCAGATATTCCATGAAAAATTCAATAATTGCGGCAAATCCCAGACTGGTAGGAAGCGAGGTAAATTTAGTCAGATGAAACGGCACCTTTTCATAATTCCAATATGTAAAATCACAAAAATATTCCACGGTTTTTCCAAGCAGGATTTCACCGATGCTCACCAGAATCACCATCAAGAGAAAATATGCCAGATATACCATAAATCCGTTCGATGATTTTCGTTTCAACCATTTCTTCGGCGTGCCGACAATCAGATAAATCCCCACGACCGCCAGTCCGTATCCCAGCAAAAAGGGAAAGTACATATTTCGGTTGTTGATATACTGCTGTGTGACAGCAAGCCAAATATTTTCAACGCAGTATCCTAAAAAAGAAATGATCGCGATGGTCAACATATATGCTGCGGCTGTGTATTTCATACTCTGCACCTCTTTCAAGTATTTGTATACTCCTGATTTGTACGCCTGCTGAAGCAGGCAGATAGGAGTTAATGCATAATTCTACCACAAACAGTATGAACTTCCCATTAAGAAAATCTTAAATATTGTTAAATCTATGGACACTGTTTTCTCACACAGAGAAATGCCTGAAATATGGTATTTCCCATCTGGATTTGAGTCGCGGCATGGAGGTTAGGAACTGTAGGAAAATAACCGATGCAAATTGCGCAGTATATTTCTTCGAGGATGTATAGCAAAAAACGTAGGCGTAGCGGGCTACGGCGAGGCTTTTTGATATGCATAATCGGAGAAATAGACAAGTCAAGATGCGTCAGTTATTTTTCTACAGTTCCTTAGATTGCAAGCATTTCGACAAAAGCGTAATGCGCTGTGATCGCATGAACGCCGGCAGCTTCCTCGCGCCGCATCAAACTGGATACGATATGTGTATGATAGGAAAAAAGCTTCTCCCAGTCCTCGGGCGGCAAGTGTGCCTGCTGTTCCTGAATTGTGCACGCATACAGTTGCGATAATGTGTCGTTCAATAAGATAAACAGGCGGTTATCGGAAAGTTTGATCAGTGTGTCGTGGAACTGTTGATCCAGATTCGCACGGTTTTCTATACTGCTGTTTTTCAGGGCGTCAAGGCAGTCGGAAAGCTTCTGTACCTGCGTGTCCTGCACTTGCTTTACGGCGAGCAGGTAGGCACTGATTTCTATGCTGCGCCGAAGCTGCTGTACTTCTTTGACGCTGCATTCCTTCATAAAAAGCAGCAGAGAAAAGATGCTGCCAAGACTTTGATCAATATGATTTACGAGGAAATTGCCTTGCCCGTGGCGGCTTTCGATAATGCCCATATTTTCCAGACTGCGGAGTGCCTCCCGAATAGAATTTCTGCTCAGTCCCAGCGTCGCCATCAACTGCCGTTCCGATGGCAGCTTTCCGCCAAAGGTGATTTCTCCTTTTTGAACCAGCAGCTTGATGTGTTCGATGACCAGTGTATAAACTTTTGTTTGATTCATTTGCGGCATCCTCCGTAAAACTTCTATTGGATTAAAATAACGTGATCACAACAGATTTGCAAAGACTGATGCGCCAAGAACCGTCAGCAATCCCGCAACCGCGATCGCAAGACTGCTCATAGCGCCCTCGACCGCGCCGAGCTCCATTGCCTTTGCGGTGCCGATGGCATGGGAGGCAGTGCCGAGCGCCAGCCCTTTGGCGATTGGTTCCTCAATTCGAAAGAGCTTGCAGACAAATTCTGCGATGACATTTCCGAGAATCCCTGTGACAATGATGACAGCAACTGTAATTGTCGCAATACCGCCAAGCTCCTCAGAGATGCCCATGCCGATTGCGGTGGTGATGGACTTTGGCAGCAGCGTCACATACTGTTCATGACTGAGCGCAAACAGCTTCGAGAGGAGCAGGACACTGACAAGGCTTGCAAGCACGCCCGCAGTGATGCCGCCAGCGACAGCTTTCAGATGTTTCCTGAGCAGATCGAGCTGCTGATAGAGGGGCACAGCGAGACAGACTGTAGCCGGAGTCAGAAGGTAGCTGATATACTTTGCACCTTCATTGTATTGTTGATAGTCCACCTTTAGCAGCAGTAGTACAGCCATGACACAGATCGTCGCGATCAGCAGCGGATTTAAGATTGCCCGTTGAAATTTTTTTCGGATCAGCAAGCCCGCCTCATATGCGGCAAGACTGATCATTGCACCGAAAAATATGGATTCCGTCAGATATGCGTTCATTTATTTGGTTGCTCCTTTCTGCTTTTTTGGCGCTGCGTCCGCCGAATCATACACTGTGTGACCTGACCAGTCACGCCCATGACAATTATGGTAGTCAGAATTGTGATTAATACGACAGGAACAAAGATGGGCTGTAGCGCACTCCATGAATCCAGCAGTCCCACCGCGGCGGGAATAAACATGACGGGCATGATTTCTATTAAGAAGTCAGCCGCCGCTTTGACCTGCTCTAAGTGAAGAATGCCAAAGCAAAGTGCCAGCAGCATCAGGACTAATCCATAGACGCTCGCCGGAATCGGAAGCGGTATGACAAGATGCAGCAGCTCGCCGAGAAACGAGACAAAGAGGATTATGGTGAATTGTTTTAAATACTTCATAGCGTTCATCTCCTAACTGGTAGTACCAGTTTATCATAATGCATACAGATTGTGCTGTCAATAGCAGTGTGAATAAATTGATTCAAGATTATTCAAAGCCAATCTGTATTTTCAAATTCTGTAAAATTTGCTATACTGATACCAACCACTATTTTCCAAAAACAAGGAGAGAACGCGATGGCAAAATATATCATGGCATTAGATGCCGGAACGACTAGCAACCGGTGTATCTTATTTAATGAAAAGGGCGAGATCCGCAGCATGGCACAACGGGAATTTACCCAGTATTTTCCCAAGCCCGGCTGGGTGGAGCACGATGCGGACGAGATCTGGGCAAGCCAGCTAGGCGTCGCAGTCGAGGCGATGAATATGATTGGCGCTTCCGCGAAAGATATCGCAGCGATCGGTATCACAAACCAGCGGGAGACAGCGATTGTGTGGGACAGGCACACAGGCGTCCCTGTATATCACGCGATTGTCTGGCAGTGCCGCCGCACTGCGGAGGCGTGCGATGCATTGAAGGAAAGGGGACTCACAGAAAAGTATAAGAAAAAGACAGGGCTTATCATTGACGCTTACTTCTCAGCGACAAAGATTAAGTGGATACTCGACCATGTACCCGGTGCGCGGCAGCGCGCCGAAAACGGGGATTTGTTATTTGGTACGGTTGAGACATGGCTGATCTGGAAGCTCACAAAAGGCGCAGTCCATGTCACAGATTACTCGAACGCTTCCCGCACAATGCTTTTTAATATCAATACGCTCAGGTGGGACGACGAGATTTTAGACGAACTACAGATTCCAAAGAGTATGCTTCCCCAAGTAAAGCCGTCAAGCTGTGTGTACGGGGAGGCGGACTCGTCTTTTCTCGGCGGTGCAATCCCGATCGCAGGTGCGGCGGGAGACCAGCAGGCGGCATTGTTTGGGCAGACTTGTTTTCATGCAGGGGAAGCGAAGAACACTTATGGGACAGGCTGTTTTCTGCTCATGAATACAGGGGAAAAGCCAGTATTTTCAGACAATGGGCTGGTGACAACGATTGCGTGGGGGCTTGACGGGACAGTCAATTATGCGCTGGAGGGCTCGATCTTTGTGGCGGGCGCCGCAATCCAGTGGCTGCGCGACGAACTGAGGATTATTGACTCCTCAGAGGATTCAGAATATATGGCAAGAAAGGTGCCGGACACAAACGGCTGCTATGTCGTGCCCGCATTTACGGGACTCGGCGCACCGTACTGGGACCAGTATGCGAGAGGAACCATTGTCGGCATCACGCGCGGCGTAAACAAATGTCACATTATCCGCGCCACGCTTGATTCCATCGCGTATCAGGTTCATGATGTGCTCTCCGCGATGGAGGCAGACGCAAAACTTGCGATTTCTTCCCTCAAAGTGGACGGCGGCGCGAGTGCGAATGATTTTCTAATGCAGACGCAGGCTGATATCGTCAATGTTCCTGTAATCCGTCCCAAATGCGTGGAGACTACAGCGCTGGGGGCAGCATATCTGGCAGGGCTTGCAGTCGGATACTGGACAGACAGGGAAGATGTCAGGAAAAACTGGGCAAGTGACTGTGTCTTTGAACCTTCCATTGACAGCAATGAGCGCGAAGCCCGCATGAAGGGCTGGAAGAAGGCAGTCAAGTATGCATATGGTTGGGCAAAAATAGAGTAGGGGACAACATTCCCCTACTCTAATCATAAGTTTATTCATTGGGTCTATTCATCGAGTCCATTATCCGAGCATCATTCTTACCTGTCCGTCTGCATTGTTGATCATCTTGCGCTGCATCATGATACTATATGTATTGAGTACCTGTTGCTTTTTGAGGTCCATAGCGCCCTGTGCATAATCGGTGTCCTCAATACGGCTCTGTGCAGCAGTCAGATTGTAGGCTGCATAGGTGTTGTAAGCGATGTTGTGGTCAAGCCCGTTGTAAGCTGCACCGAGGTAGCTGCGCTTTGCGCTGACCTTTTCTAGTGCCTTGTCAATCGCAGATACATCGAAGTTGTTAGAGGTCACATCAAAATCTGCGATGCCGAGTCCCTCGAGAGAAAACTGAGGCATATCAATATTCATGCCGCCGCCGTCTGCATTGGAAGCTACGTGTGAGCTGCCCATTGAACCATCGAGCACATTCATTTCGTTGAATTTGGTCTGCGAAGTAATGCCGCCGATGGACTCCTTGAGCTGATCGATCTCAGCCTGGATCGCACTTCTGTCCGAGGCGGAGTACAGACCATTGGAAGCCTGTATACCCAGTTCACGGATTCGCTGCAAAGAGTCTGTCACAGATCCGATTGCGCCGTCTGCGACATTGAGCATATTCTGCGAAGTTTTTGAATTACTGATTCCGACATTCGTGCCGCCGACACGGGTTTTGAGCTTATTGGCAATCGCAAGTCCTGTCGCATTATCTGATGCAGTGTTGATGCGCTTTCCACTGGCGAGAGAACGGTAAGTCCGGTACATATCCCGGTTTTGTTTCGACAAATAAGATATAGAAGAAATTCCCATAAAACTAATCCTCCTTTCCTGTCATTTATCCTACTATCGCACTCTTATCATAACATATTGCCATAAGGACTGCAACGTTTTCATAGGATTATTTTGTCAGCATTTTCCACATAAAACTATGCATTTATCTTAGTTTGGGGTATAATAAAACTATCAAAAACAGGAGGGAATAAAGCGTATGGGATTTTTAACAGGAAAGACAGCCATTATCACAGGTGCGGGCAGAGCAGTGCTGAGCGACGGCAGATGCGGCTCGATTGGATACGGCATTGCCACGGCTTATGCCAAGGAAGGGGCAAATCTGGTCATTACCGGACGTAATGTCAAGAAGCTTGAAGATGCCAAGGAGGAGCTTGAGCGGCTCTACAACATTAAGGTGCTGACGGTTCAGGCAGATGTCAATGCCGGGGCGGACAACGAGGCAGTGGTAAACAACGTGGTACAGCAGACAATCGACACCTTTGGCAGCATTGACGTGCTGATCAACAACGCGCAGGCGTCCGCCTCCGGCGTGCCGCTTGCAGAGCACACCACAGACCAGTTTGATTTGGCGCTGTACTCAGGATTGTATGCGGCATTTTATTATATGAAGGCATGTTATCCGCATCTTGCCAAGTCAAAGGGCGCGGTTATCAACTTTGCCTCCGGCGCCGGACTGTTTGGCAATTTTGGCCAGTGCGCTTACGCTGCGGCAAAGGAGGGCATTCGCGGACTGACGCGCGTGGCTGCGACAGAGTGGGCAAAGGACGGCATCAATGTCAACATCGTCTGTCCGCTGGCGTGGACCGCACAGCTTGAACAGTTTGAGAAGGCATATCCTGAAGCCTTCAAGGAAAATGTCAAGATGCCGCCGGCAGGTCATTTCGGCGACGCGGAGGCTGAGATTGGCCGTGTATGCGTACAGCTTGCATCACCGGATTTCAAGTACATGACAGGAGAGACCCTGACACTTGAGGGCGGAATGGGGCAGAGACCATAAAGGAAGAACAGCCAGATCAGAGCTTCCCGTTCATCACAAAATCCAAAGGACTGTTCGGACAAAAATGGTAGAATAAAAGGATAGAATAAAAAGGATAGAATAAAAAGGGGAAGTAAGATGAGGGTCAAACATGCACTTGGATATCAGAATTATGAGAAAATGATGGACAATCACATCTTCTATGTTGACAAGACAGATTTCCTCCGGGAGTGGTGGGACAACGCAGATGAAGTCACGCTGATTACACGCCCGCGCAGGTTTGGCAAAACGCTGAATATGAGTACGGTCGAGTGCTTTTTCTCCAATCAGTATAAGGAGAAAAGCTACTTGTTCGAGGGAAAGAAGGTTTGGGAATACGAGGAAATGCGCAGGCTGCACGGGGAGTTTCCAGTGATTTTTATGAGTTTTGCAGGGGCGAAATCGGGGTATGCCAAAGCGACAGATGAAAACGCAAAGCTTGATAGCATAAACGCCATGAAAATAGCGGTGAAGCAAATAATAACGGATTTGTACGCGAAATATAAGGAGATTGTAAAATCGGAAATATTTGACGACAATGACAGAGCATACTTTGCATCAATAAGAGATGATATGGATGACAAGCTTGCACAGACGGCAGTGCGGCGCCTTTGTTATTATCTCGAAAAATATTATAAAAAAAAGGTGCTTATTCTTCTGGACGAGTATGACACGCCCATGCAGGAAGCATGGCTTTATGGCTATTGGGACAGGGCAGTTGGGTTTTTTAGAAGTTTTTTTGTGAATACCTTTAAGGACAACAAAAGCATGGAACGCGGGCTGATTACAGGCATTACAAGAATCTCAAAGGAGTCAATTTTTTCCGAGTTGAACCACCTCAAGGTAGTGACGACGACTTCCAATAAGTATGCATTGTCTTTTGGCTTCACTGAGCAGGAGGTATTTGATGCGCTTGACGACGCAGGGTTTGGCAGTGAGAAGAAAACGGTTAAAAAGTGGTATGACGGCTTTACATTTGGCAGGTACACGGATATTTACAATCCATGGTCCATTGCTGCATTTATGGAAAATGATGCGAAATACGAAGCCTACTGGGCAAACACGAGTGCAAACAGCCTTGTGAACTCCCTGATTCAGCGCGGAAGCAAGGCGGTAAAGAGGACAGTGGAGGACCTGCTTGCAGGAAAGAGTTTTCAGGCGCAGATTGACGAGCAGATCGTATTCAACCAGCTCGAGGGAAATGAGGATGCGGTGTGGAGCCTGCTGCTCGCAACAGGCTATCTAAAAGTGATTGACACGGAACCCTTTTCCGGGGACAGGGAGAATGAACCGTATTATACGTTGGTTCTCACGAACAGGGAAGTGCGAATGATGTTCAAGAATATGGTGAAAGGCTGGTTTTCGGGCGACAGTGTTCAGACAGTGTATAATGATTTTATTCAAGCGATGCTGGACGACAACGTGCGAATGATGAACGCATTTATGAATAAGGTGGCACTGCATACATTCAGCTCGTTTGACAGTGGAAACAAACCTTCGGAGGAGGCAGAACCAGAGCGCTTTTACCATGGCTTTGTGCTCGGCATGGTCGTGAATATGGCGGACGCCTACGAGGTGCGCTCGAACCGTGAGAGCGGCTTCGGCCGGTATGATGTGATGCTTGAGCCGCGCAATCAGGACGGGAAGGCGTTTATTTTTGAGTTCAAGGTGCTGAATCCGTATGAGGACGAGCAAACGCTTGCCGACACACTCGCCGCAGCCCACCGTCAGATCGAAGAGAAAAAGTACGAGACGGAGCTGATTGCGCGCGGCTTCGCACCGGAGCGCATACGCAAATACGGTTTTGCGTTTCAGGGGAAGCAGTGCCTGATTGGGTAATGTATCGGCATTGTCTCTTGCGAGCGTATCAAAATGTTGATATACTGGCGGTCGAAAAGAATGACCACCAGTATAATGTGATGCACACAGCCGCATAAGGAAATATGCCGCTTTGCGGTTGCGGTTGTCAGCATACTTTTGATATAGGTGGAGTGGTGAGAGTACATGGATAGCATGAGAGGAAAGAAAATGGCGTATACAACAATTGGTATGCTGATCAGACAGGCACGAAAAGAGAAAAAGGGCATGACACGCCAAATGCTGGCAAAGGGCATATGTTCTGCACAAATGCTTTATCATATTGAAAAAGACCAGGCTGAATCAGATCCGTTGATGATAGATATGTTGATTCAGCGGCTTGGGAAATCGCCGGACAAGCTTGAGCGGATTTTGCAGGCTGAAATGTATCGTTTAGTGAGAGTGCGAGATCTTCTGGAAAAGTTTGTATTAAAAGGCAGAAAAGGACTTGCAGAGTACATATTGCAATGTTATCCTGACCGGACGAATGTTGATAAAATGTATCGGTACCGTATGAGAGCCAGCTTTTTTTATCATTTTGAAAAGGATTATGACAAAGCTCTCGATAGTTTATATTCCGCAGTTCATGCGACACTTCCTAGGTTTACTTATGATATAATTGATTCATATCTGATTTCTACAGTGGAGATGGAAAATCTGCTTGCTATCGAAAAAATCAATGTTGAGAAAAAGCCATCTAGTGAAAAACTGATTGAAAAAGAGCATTTAAGAATCTGTATGGCATACATAGACAGCCATTTTACAGATGACGAGGAACATGCCAAAATCTATGCGAAGTGCGCATGGCTGTCTGCGCGCATAGCGTACTGTGAAGGGAACTATATGCAGGCGATGATGCTTTGTGAGAACGGGATGGAAGGTCTGCGCAGGAATACTATGATTTATTTTATGCTGCCATTGTTAGAGATTATGGTTCAGTGTGAAGATCAGCTGGGGGTTATATCAGCGTTTAATAAATGGAGAAAACACTATGATACATTAAAATTTTTATGGGACTTTTTTCCGGAGAAGTGGTATCCTGCATATGAGATCTTTCATAATTGTTATCAAAAGGAATATCATCTGGATTATGAGCTGATTCGGGATGAGCGAAAAGCAAAAGGTATGACACAAGAAGAATTTGCGGAGGGGATTTATCAGAATGCAGCTTCTTTGTCACGTTTTGAAACAGGAAAGAAATCTCCGAATAGAAAAACTTTTGAGAAAATGTTAGAAAAGCTTGGCATGGATAAGGGGAGATATAATGGGTATGTGGTGACTGATTCGTTCGAGGTGATGGCACTTCGAAGCCGTGTGGATATGCTGCAGATGCGCCGAAGGTATGCGGACGCAAAAGAAATATTAACAGAATTAAAAGAACAGCTCGATATGGCGGTTCAGGAAAATCAAATGATGGTGAAATTTTATGAAACGATGCTTGCAACACGTCTTGGAGAAATTACCAAACAGGATGCTTTGGAAAGTATGAAACAATTGTTAAAGGGTTTTATGGAATATGATAAGTTGGTATTTAATCATGTTCCAATGAGAAATGAAGTGCTTATTATTAATAGTGTTTGCCTTGTGCTTAGTGAAACTGGCTGCAAAGAAGAGGCAGAAAGATTATTTAAGGGGGTGTTGCAGAAAATACGCGATAGTAAGATACACATAAAGTATAGATATCGTTCTTATGGACTATTGTTAAATAATTATATGTGTTGGTTTGGGGAATGGAATAGTGCTGTTGAGGGACTTAACTATGCATTAGTCTGTGGAAAAGCGTCTGGTATTTCATTGTGCTTAAATAATATCACAAAAATATTAGAAAAGGATGGGGCAGAAGATAAAGTGATTGATCAATGGTCAGAGGCAATCTATTATATGAGTGATTTATTCTACTTTGATAAGGAAAAAGAGTTATTTGGAAAATATCTCAGAGAAGAGCGGAAGATTATGATATTAGACTAGGGAACTGTAGAAAAATAACTGGCTCTCGGCGATGTCTGTCGAACGTTCCCAAAAAGGTGATACTTGCTGCCCGTTTACAGTTATACTCCTGACAGATAAAATCTGCCAGGAGTATTGCGCCTGTTGGTTCCTGATATTTCATGAAGATATAACTTGAATTTTAATACAGAGTTATAAGAACTAATTGGAGTTATCAAGTCCGCCTGCTTTCGGAACTTCTTTACAGCAGGCAGCTTCAGAATAATTTTCAACAATACAGGAATCATAAAGAGTTACAGAAAGCATCATTGATAGTAAAATAATAGTAGTAGTTTTTTTTGATAAGAGATTTCAATTTGTGTATCATAAGTGGATAACCTCCGTATAAATAATATTTTAGATTTATTAAAATAGAATTATAATGGTAAAATATGATAAGTACCATGTCTTTTCACTTGATAAAAATATATAAATTTTTATAAGTGAAAAGACATGGTACTTATTTGAAAGTAAAAGTATAATAAAGAATTGAATTAGATAATATTTGGTGAGGTATAATAATTGACACCCTATGGGTTTGACATGGTGAATTGTTTTGAAAGACCGATCGCTATTATGCTGGAAAATCAAGCAAAAGGATTAGGTAGAACTTTTTTAGTATGTAATGCAATGGTGATGAATTATAGTATAGGAAATAATTTGAGCCATAATGGATTCTATTTCAGTGATGTGCATAACTATTTAAGTATAAAAATGAAAAGTTGGAGTATTAAAAGAAATATTAATGAGACGTTATCAGAATTATTAGCATCAGAAGGTAGTCTGTTAGTACCTGGTAATTTAAAGATGCTTTTTTATTCAGAACATTATATGAAAAGTGATTGGAGACACTTATTTCTTGTCACAAGGTATGATATAGAAAAAAATATTTTTTATATTTTGGATAATGAGCAGCAAAAATATGAGAATGAATGTGTTCAATATCAGAAATTTGCAATGTTGCCTGAAATATTAAATAGGGTCTTTGATAAATATATTTGGTTAGGTGAGAGACGTCTGGTATATCGAGCAGAGTATTCTGAATTTAATATTCAACATAATTTGAAAAAGATCATATCAAATTTAGAAAACAAAATAAACGAAAAAACGTATTCTCAAGATTATTATATAAACGAAATGTTAAACATAAATGATGAAAATGAACCATTATATTTAGAGCTTCAAAAGCTTTTGCTAAGTTCTGTTAAATATAAATATGTAATGATAAATGAAATAAATGAGATTCTTGAGTTGTTAAATATCCCAAATAAAACACTTCTGACTCTTAATAAGGAAGTATTTTTAATTTGGAACAAATGTGTTTTAAAGGCATTAAAAAAAATTAAAAAGCGAAAAGAGTATATTGGGTTTAGTGAAACTGCTGATATTCAAGTAATTGAAGGTAAATTAAAGGAGGAATTTCATAATATTTTACAAATTATTGATGAAGTTAAAATCAATTGTGAAGATGAACACATAATAAATGATTTTGATGGTATTATTCACAAAAATGATAGAGGTATTTCCTTTATATTTCATAGTATTAAAACATATAATTGGTGGAAGGAAGATAATTGCCCGAAGTATATTATAAAAAAGAGAAGTATTATAAATAAATTTAAATTGAATTGTACTTTTAGAAATATTAAAGGATGCCAAAGTGGTGGGTGTCAATTTGGTTTATATGTAAAGACAGATACTAATGAAAAATATGCTATGGGATATGATGCTGTTAATGGTGGAGAAATTTCATTAATCGGAGTGAGAATTCTTTGTCAAAAAAGCGTAGATCATTTTGATGAGATGTATATTCAGCGTATTATTTATGATGGTATAAATATTTTTTTTGAAATACAGGTGAAAGATATTGTATATCAAATTGGATGTGTAAGTATAAGTTCCAATATTAGTGAAGTGGGAATATATTGTAAAACTTGGGATTTATGTACAGAATTAGAAATACATATTACTGATGTGATATTTCATGAAGAATAGATAAATGTATAATTTTAAGGTTGCAATATAACCTGGATTCTCGGAGTTAACATGACGAGGTTGGTACCTTCACTCCGAGAGCCTCATATATTTTTGCCTGCTTATTGAGAAGTTCTCCAATCCTTAAGGAATGGTTTGCATCTTCAAAGCACTCAATCACATCAAGCTCGTCAAGCAACTGATGCAGAGTGTAGTTTTTATATAAATCTGATTTTTTCATCTTATGGTCAAGATGAGAGATCAGAATCAATGCAACAAACTCTGTAAAGATTTTACCATCAAGACCTTTTTCAGATGACACCAGAAGCCTCCGCAT
>ERZ808054.348-NODE-348-length-48831-cov-4.975099_pt1 | contig 48831 bp, 41 predicted proteins | sample MGYA00380201_ERZ808054 | MGnify/ENA primary metagenome ERZ808054 (study PRJEB31490, sample SAMN06133419) | mouse gut metagenome | isolation source: Z5_2 | host: mice | place: China: Chengdu | collected 2015-05 ...
TTGTCTGTCAATTTGCGGATGATCATGGTATGCCTATTGACAGAAAATTGTTTGAAGAAAATGCTGGTTATACTAGAATTGCTCTGGTGGCAGCCTCTGCAGTTTTTCAAGACGCAGATTTTAGAAAAATGGAGTATCTTGTTAAGATTGTAAGAGATAGTTTGGAAAGAGGACGAACCTCACAAGGAAGATGGCGAAATCCTGGGGAGGGCGAAAAGTAAATCACAAATGATACTGGCAGCTGCTTTTCAAATATTTAGATGAACAGATAGAGAGGCTGAGACGCTCTGCAAAAGGGGCACATTATGGAGGAAAGAGAAGAGAGCGGCAGAATCAAAGTGGAATGCTCTGCTTTTAAACCGCTGTGATCAGTTTCCGTCTCTGACAGACGGGTACAATGGATAAAGTAAAACATAATATAAGAAAGGAAACATACAAAATGGCAAACACAGAATTTAACAGCACACGGGATTACGTGGCAAGCGAGGAGCTGCTCGCGAGTGTCAATGTGGCGATCGCGCTGCAGAAGCCGCTCCTGATCAAGGGAGAGCCGGGCACAGGGAAGACGATGCTCGCCCAGGCGGTCGCGAATTCCCTCGGCAGGAAACTGATCATATGGAACATCAAGTCCACGACAAAAGCGCAGGATGGACTGTACATGTACGACACGATCCAGAGACTCTACGACGGGCAGTTTGGCGTGGAGGGTGTCGACGATATCGCGAGGTACATCAAACTCGGAAAGCTCGGCGAGGCGTTCGAGAGCGACGAGCAGGTGATCCTGCTCATCGACGAGATCGACAAGGCGGATCTGGAATTTCCCAATGACCTGCTGTGGGAGCTCGACCAGATGGAATTTTATATCCATGAGACCAAGCGCACCGTCAAGGCAAAACACAGACCGATCGTGATCATCACGTCGAACGCCGAGAAGGAGCTTCCCGACGCCTTTTTGAGAAGGTGCATCTTCCACTACATTGATTTTCCGAACGCGGATCTGATGGAGGAGATCATCAGGACACATTATCCCGATGTAGAAGAGAATCTCATGAAGAGTGCGATGCAGGTATTTTATGATATCCGCTCCCTGCGCGATGTGCGCAAGAAGCCGAGCACCTCGGAGCTCATCGACTGGATCAACGCGCTGCAGATCGGCGGCATCCCGGCGGACACGCTGCGGTCAAAACTCCCGTTTGTCGGCGTGGTCGTGAAAAAGGACGAGGATCTGGAGACGGTGCGGCAGGAGATCCATTGAGATTTGGCAGGGAAACTGTGAAAATGACAGTAGTGTCATAAGGACAGTGTACATGAAATGAGGGAAAAGCATGTTTTCTAAATTTTTCTACACATTGAAAGAAAAAGGGCTCGAGGTCTCATTGAGCGAGTGGCTGGACTTGCAGGAAGCGCTTGACAAGGGACTGTGCGAGAGCTCGCTGACACAGTTTTACTATGTGGCGAGGATGATACTGGTGAAGAGCGAGACAGAGTTTGACAAGTTCGACATGGCATTTGAGGAGTGTTTTAAGGGCGTGAAGACCGAGACGGAGGTCGGAAAAAATATGCTGCGGTGGCTCGACAAGTCCGATATGCTGGAGCTTGCCCACGAGGAGGCGCGGAATCATCTGAATCAGATCGAGGACATTCATGTGGACAAGGACGATGTGGAGGAGAAATTCAAACAGCGTCTGAAAGACCAGAATGAGGAGCACAACGGCGGAAGCTTCTGGATCGGAACGATGGGAAAGACCTCTTTCGGAAATATGGGCGGAAATGTGGGCGGTGTGCGCGTCGGCGGTCAGACGGGCTACCAGTCGGCATTTTCCGTCGTGGGTGCGCGCAAGTACCGGGATTTCAGGGACGACAAAGTGATCGACAACCGCCAGTTCCAGATGGCGCTGCGGCGGCTGCGCCAGTTTTCCACAAAGCTCGATATCCCCAAGTCGGAGCTTGACATCGACGAGACGATCGACAAGACCTGCAACAACGGCGGGTATCTCCAGATCGAGATGATGAAGCCACGCAAAAATGCGGTGAAACTCCTGCTTTTGATGGATTCCGGCGGAACGATGATCCCGTATACGAGTCTGATGAACGATCTGTTCCAGTCCGTGAACAAGTCCAACCACTATAAGGATGTGAAAGTCTACTATTTTCACAACTGTATCTATTCCAAGCTGTATAAGACACCGGAGTGCGAGAACGGCGACTGGATCGATACCGAGTGGATGTTCCGCAATGTGGGCAGCGACTACAAGGTGATCATTGTCGGTGACGCGGCGATGGCGCCGGAGGAGCTGTACTCAAACACAGGTAACTACAGGGGGCCAAACGGCGGGCTGTCCGGTTTTGAGTGGCTGCAGCTGATGAAACGGCACTACAAAAAGGTCGTGTGGATGAATCCTAAGATGGCACCGGGTCGCGCGCCGTGGCGCGAGGCGGAGACAGCGGTGAAAGAGATATTTCCTATGTACAAGCTCACGGTAAAAGGCTTGAACGAGGCGATGGTCAAACTGATGGCAAATAAATGATCGGACGGATCAACGAGTAAAAGGGAAATGAAGTACGGGGAGAAGGCGAAGATATGGAAAAGAAGGCACCTGAGAAAAAGGTACATCTGCGGGAGGGTGATGTATTTTATGTCTACGACAAGAGGATCAACAAATGTGTCAGGGAGGACTGTGAGGGAATCGTCAAATACGGTCTGACACTGCAGGTAAACATGCAGAACGGCGACACACTCAATACGTATGAATGCAACAAATGCCACATGAAGTACACGGCATACCCCAATTATGTGCGTCTGACAGAGACAAAGCAGCTGGTCATATACAATAAGGAAGCGGTGGATGCCCGTGACAGAAAGCGCGCTGCGGATGCCGCAAAGCAGGCGGCGCGCGAGAAAAAGAAAAGGGCGCTTGCAGGGAAAGCCGGCGCTGCGCGCAAGGCGAAGGGCGCGCGCAGAACGGGCGGCACAGACACGGCTGGCAGGGCGCGCAACGGGAAAGCGCATCCGCAGACTGGGCATCGCAAAAAATAGAATAGAGAACAGGATAAAGAATCATAACCGGAAAAAGGATCGTTATGGTTCTTTTTTTGTGCAGGAATGCATAGGTTTAAGTAGATCATCTAAATTCACTGGCAAGTACGCAGATGCACAGACTTGCAGGCAGGGTTAGACAACGCTTATCAATTATCAAAGAACAGGAAAGGGGAATACCATGAGCCAGCTTGATGCAAATCAGGAATTTAATCTATACAGGGATATCAGCCAGCGCACTGGCGGGGAGATCTATGTGGGAGTGGTGGGACCGGTCCGGACAGGAAAATCCACTTTTATAAAGCGCTTTATGGATCTGATGGTGCTGCCGCAGATCGAGAATGAGCACGAGAGGACACGCACGCAGGACGAACTGCCGCAGAGCAGCGGCGGGCGCACGATCACGACGACAGAGCCCAAGTTTATCCCGAAGGAGGCAGCGCAGATCGAGATCAGCGACGGTATCAATGTCAAGGTGCGGCTGATCGACTGCGTGGGGTATATGGTCGACGGCGCCGCGGGGCACATGGAGGAGGACGTGGAGCGCATGGTAAAGACGCCGTGGTCCAGGGAGGAGATACCGTTCACGCAGGCGGCGGAGATCGGCACGCGGAAAGTGATCCAGGATCACTCGACGATCGGCATCGTAGTCACCACGGATGGGAGCTTCGGCGAGATACCGCGGAGTGCCTACAAGCCTGCGGAGGAGCAGACCATCACGGAGCTCAAGGAACTCGGAAAGCCGTTTGTGGTGCTGGTCAACACGACCAAACCGTATTCCGACGAGGCAAAAAATATCGCTGCGGAGTTGGAAAAGAAACATGAGATCAAGGCGATCCCCGTCAACATCGAACAGCTCCGGCGCGATGACATCACGATGATACTAGAGCAGATCATGTACGAGTTTCCGGTGTCCGTGATCGAGTTCTACACGCCCAAGTGGATGGACATCATGGAGATCGACAATCCCATGAAAAAAGAAGTGATCGAGAAGCTGCACGTCATCATGGATAAGGTCAGGACGGTGCGCGACCTGGTGGAGAAGGATTTCAGCCAGCTGCTTGAGAAGGACAGTGAGTATATCAGGCGCTGTAAGTACGACCAGGTGAACATCGCGGACGGTTCCGCCTCCTTTTTACTCGAGGGGGACACGAAATATTACTACGAGCTGCTGAGCTCCATGACAGGAGAAAACATATCGGGCGAGTACCAGCTGATGCAGCTGCTGTCAAGCCTGGCTGACATGAAGCGCGAGTACAAGAAAGTGCTCAATGCACTCGAGAGCGTCCGCCAGAAAGGGTACGGTGTCGTCACACCGGAGCGCGACGAGATCATGCTGGATAACCCGACACTGATCAAGCACGGCAACAAATACGGTGTGAAGATCAAGGCGCAGAGCCCTTCGATCCACATGATCAAGGCAAATATCGAGACTGAGATCGCGCCGATCGTCGGTACGCAGCAGCAGGCGCAGGATCTGATCGGATATATCTCGGACGCGGAGACCTCTAAAGAGGGCATCTGGGAGACGAACATCTTTGGCAAGACCGTGGAGCAGCTGGTCAATGACGGCATCACGAGCAAAGTCTCCATGATCGGTGAGGAGAGCCAGATCAAACTGCAGGATACCATGCAGAAGATCGTCAACGACTCCAACGGGGGGATGGTCTGCATCATTATTTAGGATCTATATCCGGGTATTGGGGGATGAGCGATGCGGATCTGGTCCAGAATATGAAAAACAGGTTGACATGTGTGACTTATCAATGCTGTAGTCGCAGCACAGGAGAGGTTGCATATGTCAGCCTTTTTGCGTGGGATCATTACTGTTCACGCCCCAGCTAAGCCTGACACAATTTTATGGAATGAAGGCGTAGACAGCGGTTTATAAACTTCTTTCATTTATGATGATGATATGCTATAATGTAGAAAGCACAGCAGTGTTTTCGAAAAGCTGGATCAACGATGGACAGATAAGTCCATTGTCATAAAGGGAGTATAAGTATGGAGAACAGGGAACTGATTCGCCTGGCACTGGAGGCGAGAGAGATGGCGTATGTGCCATATTCAAAATATATGGTCGGTGCGGCGCTTCTGACAAAGCGGGGAAGTGTGTACAAGGGATGCAATATCGAAAATGCAGCCTACACGCCGACCAACTGCGCGGAGCGGACAGCGTTTTTCAAGGCGGTGAGCGAGGGAGAACGCGAGTTTGAAGCGATCGCGATTGTCGGCGGCTATCAGGGGGCACCGACAAGCTATGCATATCCCTGCGGTGTGTGCAGGCAGGTTATGATGGAGTTCTGTGATCCGGCAGGATTTCGGATCATCACAGCGGTCTCGGAGGAACAGTATGTGGAGCGGACGCTCGCAGAGCTGCTCCCCGAGGGATTTGGACCGGATAATTTGTGATCAGGGTGAAAGCCTCCAAGTTCTAGAGCGTGTTTGAAAAATCATTCCCGCCATCTGTACGCCCCATTTTGCGCGATATTTGCGCCAAATTCAGTCGACGTAGCCCACTACGCCTCCTTCATTTGGCACAAATCTCCCACAAACTGTGTCGCACATCTGACAGAAAGCATTTTTCAAACACGCTCTAGAGGATTTGGGGGTTTTTACAATTTGTGCAGCAGGCAGATTGGAGGAAACTATGGAGATCGCAATACTTTTTGCAATATTGGTGGCAGTTTTTCTGTATGTGATGATCAGGGGGGCAGTGGAGGAGAAGAGCCGCAGGAAAAGATACCGCAGGCAGCTCAAGGAGCTCTACGGCAGCTTTCCGGACAGAACCTACAGCCCGGAGGAGCTTGACCGGATAGCGCGCTACTACTGGCATACGTGTGAGAAAGACCGCGGCGCCGAAAATGATATCGACGGGATCACATGGAATGACCTGGCAATGGACAATGTTTTTGCGCGCATGAATTTCACACAGTCCTCGTCGGGTGAGGAGTATCTGTATGCGATGCTGCGGCGCCCTGTGACTGACGACAGAGACGGCAGACAGGAAAAGATGGAGGCGCACATCCGCTATATGATGACGAGCGAGAAGGAGCGGCTTGACACGATGATGTCCCTCAGAGATCTGGGGCGCACAGGTAAGTACGCGCTTTCTGACTATCTCGATTACCTTGATGAGCTTGGCGTGCGCGGCAACAGTATGCACTACGGCTGCATCCTGCTGCTCCTGGTGGCGGTCGCGGTGATCTTCGTGCGGGCGTCGCTGGGAGGGCCTCTGCTGATCGCGGCAGCGTGCTTCAACATTGTGACATATATGAAAGAGAAAGGGATCGCAGCCCCTTATGTGACGACATTTTCCTATATCATGCGCATGATCCACTGCGCTGACGACATCATAAAGCATCACTATGGTCCCGAGATGGAGGATTATGTTTCGACCTTAAGATCAGAGAGGGGAAGCTTTCGGGATTTCGAGAAAAATTCGGGGATGGTGCTGAAAATGAACGCCTCGACCGGAAATATCGATGAACTGTTGTTTGATTATATCAAAATGCTGACACACATCGACCTGATCCGCTTTAATAAGATGCTCCATATTGTCCATGAGAACAAGCGCGAGATCATCGGGCTTGCCGAAGATATCGGTTATATTGATGCGGTGATCTCCATAGGATATTTTAGGGCGGCGCTGCCATATTACACGACGCCTGTGCTCAGGACCGGGTGCGACAGTCCGTTTGCGATCAGCGAGGGATTTCATCCGTGCATTGACAGCCCGGTCGCAAACAGCTTTTCACAGCGCCGGGGAATGATCATCACAGGCTCGAATGCATCGGGCAAATCCACCTTCTTGAAAATGACGGCGATCAATGCCATTCTGGCGCAGACGATCCATACCTGCGCGGCAAAAATGTACAAAGGCAATTATTACAGGATCTATTCCTCCATGTCACTGCGGGATGATCTCGGCAGCGGTGAGAGCTACTATATCGTGGAGATCAAGGCGCTCAAGCGCATCGTGGACGCGGCGGGCACGGGGGATAACACGCCGCTTTTGTGCTTTGTGGACGAAGTGCTCAGAGGTACGAATACGGTGGAGCGCATTGCCGCGTCGACACAGATCCTGGAGCGGCTGTCGCAGCAGGGGATCCGCTGTTTTGCGGCGACGCACGACATAGAGCTGACACATCTGCTGGAGCGGTATTATGACAATTATCATTTTGAGGAAGAGGTCAGAAACGACGATGTGCTCTTCTCGTACAGACTTCTCGAGGGAAGGGCACACACCAGGAATGCGATCAAGCTCCTGGAGATCATCGGGTTTTCTAAGGAGATCATCAGAAGGGCGGACGACATGGCAAGGGCGTTCCTTGCGGATGGCGAGTGGTCTGCCGAGTAAGCGAAACTGTTTGTGGAGGGGGACATGAAAACAGTATTGTCAAAATATCTAAGACCGTACTACGGACGTATGCTGCTGGGGTTTGTCATCAAGTTTATCGGGACGATCATGGATCTGTGCCTGCCCTGGATACTGGCGTATATGATCGACACAGTGATCCCGCAGGGGAGGCGGAATGACATTTTTGTGTGGGGATTTGTGATGCTTGTCTGCTCGGTGCTCGCGCTCACGTTCAACGTGGTCGCAAACCGCATGGCATCCAAGGTGGCAAGAGATACGACGGAGACGATACGCCGCGATTTGTTTGTGAAGATCATGTGGCTCTCCAATGCGAAGACGGACGAATTTACGAAGCCGTCCCTGATCTCGAGACTCACGACAGACACCTACAATATCCAGCAGATGCTGGGGAGAGTGCAGCGCCTTGGCGTCCGCGCCCCGATCCTGGTGATCGGCGGCATACTCGTGACACTGACACTCGACCCGGTGCTGACGCTCGTGATGGTCTCCGTGATGCCGGTCACGGCGTTTGTCACGTACTATTTTTCCAGAAAAAGTATTCCCATGTACAATGCGCTGCAGAGGGCTGTCGACCAGTTTGTGCGCCTGCTGCGGGAGGACATCGCAGGGATCCGTGTGATCAAAGCGCTCTCCAAGACGGACTGCGAGGAACAGAAATATGATGACCTGAACAAAAAGGTGGTCACGCTGGAGCGGCGGGCGGATGTCACGATGGCGGTCGTCAATCCTGCCACGAACCTTTTTCTGAACCTCGGGCTGGTGTTTGTCGTGATCGTCGGTGCGTACAGGGTGGATCAGGGCACCTCCGAGGTCGGCAAGATCCTGGCATTTCTCACCTACTTTACGATCATATTAAATGCCATGATCAATATTTCCAAGATGTTCGTCATCATTTCGAGGGCAGTGGCGTCGGCGGACCGTATCATGGAGGTCATCGATGTGCCGGATAAGATGGATCTGGATCAGATAAGTCTGGATCAGATAAATCTGGATCAGATAAATCTGGATCAGGTGCAGTCTGTGCACGGCGAACAGTCTGCGGAGGAGGAGGCATATATCCGCTTTGAGCATGTGACATTCTCCTATCGGTCTGCGGAGGCAGAGCCCAATCTGGCGGACATCAGCTTCTCGCTGAAAAAGGGTGAGACGCTCGGGATCATCGGCGCGACAGGCTCGGGGAAGAGCACGCTCGCCGCGCTGCTGATGCGTTTTTATGAGACTGATCAGGGAAATATCTATATAGAGGGCGAAGATATCCGTTCCATGGAGGCTGGCAGGCTCAGGGAACGGTTTGGCGTCGTCTTTCAGAACGATACGATCTTTGAGGATTCCATCGCGGGGAATGTCCGTATGGGACGGACACTGTCGGATGCGGATGTCAGAAAGGCGATCGAATATGCGCGGGCGAAAGAGTTTGTCGAGGAAGCAGGGCGGGGATATGATGACCACATCAATATCCGCGGAGCCAATCTGAGCGGCGGGCAGAAGCAGCGCATACTGATCGCGAGGGCACTGGCGGCAAAGCCGGATATCCTGATCCTGGACGATTCCTCGAGCGCGTTGGACTACAAGACGGACGCTGCCCTGCGCCGTGAGCTGGCAGCGCATTTTGCGGACACGACGAAGCTGATCATCGCACAGCGCGTCAGCTCGATACTGCATGCGGATCACATCATGGTGCTCGAGGACGGGAAAATGATCGGGTACGGCACGCACGAGGAGCTTTTGGAGCACTGCGAGGTGTACCGGGAGATCCGCGACTCACAGATGTAGATCGATTTAGACTGGTTGGAGGTAGGTTATGGCGGAAGGGCAGAAAAAGTACGAGAAACCAAAGAACCGCAAAAAGACGGTACTGCGGCTTGGCAGCTATATGATACAGTACAAATATCTGGTGCTGTTGGCGCTTGGCTTGACATTGGGAAGCAATCTGCTGGCGCTGGTGGGACCGATGCTCTCGGGCTACGCGATCGATGCCATAGAGCCGGGCGCCGGAAAAGTAGACTTTGCGCGCGTGTTTTACTATGCAGGGCTGATGGTGGTTTTTTATGTTGTTTCGTCCGTGCTGTCTTACATATTATCCGTCCTGATGATCCAGATCAGCCGCAAGGTCGTGTATCAGATGCGCAAGGATGTATTCAACCGTCTGATGGAGCTGCCGGTCGGGTATTTTGACACGCACCAGACAGGAGATATCATCAGCCGCATTTCATATGATATTGACACGGTAAACACCTCGCTTGCAAACGATATAATACAGATCTTTACAACCCTGATCACGGTTGTCGGCGCGTTTTTCATGATGATCGTCATCTCACCCAAGCTGGTGCTGATCTTTGCCTTCACAGTGCCGTTGTCGATCGCGCTGACCAGATTCATCACGGGAAAGACGCGCCCGCTGTTTCGCATGCGGTCGCGCAGATTGGGCGAATTAAACGGTTTTGTGGAGGAGATGATCTCGGGGCAGAAGACGTTGAAAGCATATCATCAGGAGGAAAACACGATCGGCAGGTTTGACGGCAAAAACGAGGAGGCGGTGGAGGCTTATTACAGGGCAGAGTATTATGGAAGCGTTGTCGGTCCTGCGGTGAATTTTGTCAACAACCTCTCCCTCGCGCTGGTGAGTATGTTCGGGGCGCTGCTCTTTTTGACCGGGCAGATGCGCATTGGCAGTATTTCTTCGTTTATCCTGTATTCCAGGAAATTCTCCGGACCGATCAACGAGGCGGCAAATATCATGAGCGAGCTGCAGTCTGCGCTCGCCGCCGCAGAGCGCGTATTCCATATGATCGACGAGCCGGCGGAGACAGCTGACTGGACAGGCGCACTGGAGCTTGAGAACGTTGACGGCGATGTCCTGCTGGAAAACGTGAGCTTTGGATATACGAAAGACCAAAAGATCATCAAAGGTCTGAACCTGCACGCCGCATCAGGAAAACTTGTGGCGGTCGTAGGACCGACCGGAGCCGGAAAGACGACGCTGATCAATCTGCTGATGCGTTTTTATGACGTGGACGACGGAAGGATCCGTGTGGATGGTCATGACATCTGTGATGTGACGCGCGCAAGCCTGCGCCGGGCGTATGCCATGGTGCTGCAGGACACATGGCTCTTTGAGGGAACTGTCTTTGACAATATCGCCTATGGCAGACAGGGGGCGACTTTGGAGGAAGTGACCGCCGCCGCCAAGGCAGCCAGGATCCACTCGTACATCAAGCGTCTGCCGCAGGGGTACGACACTGTTCTCACCGACGAGGGAACCAATATCTCAAAGGGACAGAAACAGCTGCTGACGATCGCGCGGGCGATGCTGCTGGACGCGCCGATGCTCATTCTCGACGAGGCGACTTCCAATGTCGACACCAGGACAGAGCAGCAGATCCAGCAGGCGATGCGCAGACTGATGGAGCACAAGACCTGCTTTGTCATCGCCCACAGGCTCTCGACCATTCAGAATGCGGACGTGATCCTGGTGGTGAACCACGGGGAGATCGTGGAGCAGGGGACGCACGGGGAGCTGATGGAACGGAAGGGATTTTATTTTCAGATGTACCAGGCGCAGTTCGAGTAGGGATATTGACGTTTGGGAAAGGATGATGTCGGCTCGATCTGCAAAATGATCGTGCTGGTGTGGTTGATGGATGAACAGTGGGTGTATCAAAAAGTTGCCGGCGGAATCGCTGATATGGGATTGGATGTGAAAAGCGTTGTTTTGGTATGCGGTCAAAGGGATCTGGCTGACAGATGGGAGAACGATAAAAACTGCGAGTGGAGAACACCTGAGTGGTTTGAAGTAAGCTTAAAGTCTTTATCGCTTTTCTCGTCTTTTGAAAATGGTATCGATACAAGCAGCCTGACAGTTGAAGAGATCGCGGATCGGATCATGCGTTAAAGTACAAAAAATTTTAGTGCACAAAAAAATGGAAGCAAAGGGGCTCGAACCCTTGACCTCCCGCTAGTCAGGCGAGCGCTCATCCCAGCTGAGCTATGCTTCCATGTTATCTATTATACCATGTTGTTCTGATATTGCAACAACTTTTTTGACTTTTTAAGCAGATAATGTGTTCACTCGTCAATAAAAGTAGTGAAAAACGTGCGCCAAAATGCTTGCACTTTAGCATTTTGTGTGCAAATGGGTTGCTGTTTACGCCTTCATTACATAAAATTGTGTCAGAATTAGTTGGGCGTGAACAGTAACCATGGACCTTGACAATTTCATACTTTACATTAGTGTTTTGTTTACATATTTCCGGATCGTGTGTTAGAATGGGTACAGGAAGGAGCATGGCGTATTAGCAGGCATAGGATTCTGAAAATACACAGCAGCATGACATGCGACACAGCAATCAGAGAGGAGATTGAAAACGATGCGGTATTTCAATACAGAAGGTTTGTGCAGACCGGAGGAACATTATATGGTAAGACTAGATGAGCGTCTTGGGCGGATCACCAAATTGTATGTAGATCGAAAAAAGTATTTTGTGATCAACAAGGGCAGACAGTATGGAAAGACCACGACGCTGCGGGCGCTGGCAAAATATCTGGACGGGGATTACATCGTTTTTTCGCTGGATTTCCAGCAGATGGGCACCAGGACATTTGAGGATGAGACGACATTTTCAAGAGGATTTCTCGACAGGCTGCTGGCGGAACTTAGAAAAGCAGACACGGAGGACAAAGTAAAGCTGCGGGAAATGCTGTCAGATTTCAAGGACAAACATCCGGATGCGATCATGGATGAACTGTTTGTATTTCTGAGCAGCATGTGTGAGCGCTGCGAACGTCCTATCATACTGATGATCGATGAGGTTGACAGCGCCTCAAACAATCAGGTCTTTATCGACTTTCTCGCACAGCTGAGGGGATATTATCTGAGGCGCGAGGACGAGCCGACGTTCCACTCAGTGATCCTTGCGGGGGTATATGACATCAAGAACCTGAAATTAAAACTGCGCTCGGAGTCGGGGCATCAATACAACAGTCCCTGGAATATCGCGGCGGATTTTAAGGTTGACATGAGTTTTTCCGAGAGTCAGATCGCCGGCATGCTCGAGGAATACGAGGCGGATCATGGAACAGGGATGAACATACCGGAAGTCGCAAAAGAAATTTACCAGTATACCGCCGGATATCCTGTGCTTGTCTCGTCGATCTGCAAGTGTATTGACGAGGATCTCTCAGAGGAAAATGTATTTGGCGATCCGAAGCGTGCATGGACCAGCAGGGGGATCGAGGAGGCAGTCAGGCGCATTCTGATCGACAGGACGCCGTTGTTTGAGAGCATGATCCGCCATCTGGACACGTATCCTGAGATGAAGCGGATGTTTCAGGAAATCCTGTTTCAGGGAAAAGCTTTTTCTTACAACCTGGACACAAAGGAGATCAGTCTGGCAAGCATGTTCGGCTATGCAGTGAGCAGGGGCGGAAAAGTGCAGATCGCAAACCGTATCTTTGAGACGCGCCTCTACAACTACTTCCTGTCGGAGAATGAGCTTGCGGGAAACGATTCGGCGAACCAGATGGGAGAGGCGGCAATGTGCGACAGAAGCTATTTTATTTGCGATGGGATGCTCGATATGGACATTGTGATGCGGCGGTTTGTCGCGACGTTTACAGAGATCTACGGCGATGAGGACGCAAAGTTTGTCGAGCGGTATGGACGCAAATTTTTTCTGTTATATCTGCGGCCGATCATCAACGGCACAGGGAATTATTATATCGAAGCACAGACCAGGGATGAGCGGCGCACGGATGTTATTGTGGACTACCTGGGCGAGCAGTTTATCATCGAGTTAAAAATCTGGCGCGGGGATGAGTACAACGAGCGGGGCGAGCGGCAGCTCGCGGAGTATCTGGAATATTATCACAAAAACAAGGGATATCTGCTGAGTTTTAATTTCAATCAGAAGAAAGAGGTTGGAGTGAAGGAGATCCAGATCGGGGATAAAGTGATCGTGGAGGCGGTTGTGTAGGAAAGAAGATGGATCACTTGGGTCTGTAAAGATTTTGTGGCTGAGAAGCTCAAATATTTATTATATGTGAATAAGTGGATCAAAAGAGACTGATGTAAAGTATGGGATTGTCAGGATATGCCTGGGATGAAGATAGTTTGCATCAGTTTTTTGTTACCGGCACAGCATTGCTTTAATCATCGAGTAATAGGTAACTGCCTTTTGCGCCAGCACAAAGGACTAATACAGTCCTCATCGTCAGGCAACAATACAAGAACGATCAATTGGGATAACGTTTCTGTTTGTGGAAAAGGAACATTTGTAATACTATAGGGCATAGAACAAGTTAGAGAATAGATATTTTTGAAAAAGGAAAAGTGGAAGGCCATGTACTATGTGGAAAATTAAGATATGGACACGAAAGTTTCCGAGTTTTATAAAGGGTGTAAAAGTAAATCTTAACGGCAAAAACAACAAGATACTTAGAAGCCGGACTTCTAAATTTACAGACACAATTATTACGGTTTGTGGAAATAATAATGTTATCAGTTTTGGTGAGAACTGTAGCATGCGCGGGTTGCGAATATTAATTGATGGCGATCATAATAGAATTAAAATTGGAAATGGCGTGGTCGTTAATGCCAACTCGGTAAAACCGACAGTAGTAAATGCAATAGGTGGTAAAAGTATTGAAATAGGTGCGGGGTCTTTGCTCTCAAATAATATAGAGATACATACTTCAGATTACCATGGTATCTATAATGCAAAGGGGAATAGGATCAATCCTGATCAGGATATTAAAATCGGACGTTTTGTCTGGATAGGACTCGGAGTAAAAATATTAAAGGGTACAGTGATTGCGGATGGGAGCGTAGTCGGGGCGGGTTCCGTTTTAGCAGGAGAATATAATAAACAAAATGCAGTAGTATGTGGAAATCCGGCAAAAGTAATACAGGAAAATATATTTTGGAAAAGTGCGATGAAAGATCATTGTAAAGTACCTGGAATTTTAAGAAAAAAGTGGTCAAAGATTTGAGAAACGGAATTTCATTAGTGTAAGTAGTACAGAAACGAAATCATTTTTGGCTATGCGGAGGTACTAAGTCAACGTATGAATTTAAATTTATTTTCAGATTGTGCATTTGAAAACAACATTCTTTATTTCTATTCTGCATTGTACGGTTTTGTGGGCAAGTGGGATATTTTTGGAGATAATCGAATGAAGTATCATGATTTGCTGGATGAACCGCATAATTTTATTCGAACGGTTGCGAACCATGAAAAGTTATATTCGTTGGAATCATCAGGCAAAGCACTGTATATTTTTGATGTGAGCAGCAATAAACATGATGTTTTAAGTATACCATACAATACATATGAATACGGCAATTTTATGGATCTTTTGCTTTACGGCAATGAGATACTGATTTTTCCAAGGTATCAGAGTGAAATAATGATATTGGATACAGTGTCCGGGAAAAATAGGATCATGCAGTATGATGCCGAGATTTTAAATACCTGGCACTGTGGCTGCAGACATAAAAATTTTTATTATATGTTCCCTGAAAAAGGGGGATATACTTTGGGCATAGATTTATACAATTATCATGTACACAAAATTGAAATAGACGAAGTGAGGGATGGATTTATTCATAGTGTTTCGTATGGCGAGGCTATTTTTTTGTTGACTGGTAAGGGGAAGATTTACAGTTTAGACACAATAAATATGGTTATGTCAGAACTATACGACTTTGAGTTATCAGATCCAGCAGGACAAATTGTAGTTACCAGTCACCGAATCATTGTTTTGCCCCGCTATCAGAGACATGATATTTATGTTTGGGACACAGATACAAGAAAATCATATGTTTACAGCGAATATCCGAGGGATTTTTGCTATCAGGCAGCTGAAGTCTGGAATGCATATGAAGGAATGACAGATATTGGTGATTACTATTTATATGCAATGCGCTCTACAAATTATGCACTTATGATAAATAAGATAAGTGGTGAAATACAATGGAAACGTCCTCGAAACATAGACGGTCAGTTTATGTGTATCATGGCAGGGCGTGGAGAGAATCAATTTTATGAAAGTGAAGAAAATTATAGATTAATTGATTATATTGGTTATGTGACTGCCAGCGATTGACATTGTTAAAACAACGGGGATAGAAAAAATATGAAAATCATTGCAATGTATTTGCCACAGTATCATCGTGTAAAGGAAAATGACTTGTGGTGGGGAGAAGGATATACAGACTGGACGGCAGTATCAGGTGCGGAACCGCTTTTTGAAGGACATGAGCAGCCAAGAGTTCCCCTGAATGGAAATTATTACGATCTGCTGAAAAAAGAAACGGTGCAATGGCAGGCAGATCTTATGAAACAGTACGGAATAGATGGAATATGTATGTATCATTACTGGTTTAAGGACGGAAGGCGGGTACTAGAAAAACCGGAACAGAATTTATTGAAATGGAAAGATATTAATCTACCATTTTGTTTTTCGTGGGCAAATGAAAGATGGGCAAGATCCTGGGCAAAAATTCCGGTATCAAATGTATGGGCCGAAAAGTATGAAAAAGGAGATAGAAGTACGTCTTCAATAGAAAAAGGTATATTATTGGAGCAGGATTATGGTAATGAGAGGCAATGGAGAGAGCACTTCTATTATCTTTTGCCCTTCTTTCAGGATAAAAGGTACATACGAATAGACAACAAACCAGTTTTTCAGTTTTTTTTGACCTATGATATACACTGTCTGGATGGGATGATTTCAGAGTGGAGGAAATTGGCAAAAGAAAATGGACTGGATGGTTTATATCTCATCGGTTCAGACGTGATGGAATGGCAAAAGGAATATTTGGATGCAGAAATGCTTTCAGAACCCAATACATCAAATAGTTCCCTGGTATTATCAAGGATAAACGGACAAAGTCGAAGGCCTGCCTATGATCAATTGTGGAATGAAATACTATTAAATTGCTATCAAAGAAATATAAAAACTTATTATCAGGGTATAACGGGTGTTGATACATCTCCGAGACAAGGTGAATCAGCTTGCTTAACAGAATATGCATCACCTGAGCGATTCGCTTTTTATATGGGAGAGATAATAAAGAAAAGTTATGCGGCAGGAAACGAACTGGTATTTCTGAATGCGTGGAACGAATGGGGAGAAGGAATGTATCTGGAACCCGACGAGAGGTATAAATATGGATATCTTAATGCAATTACGCAGGCTAAACAATGTTATGATCAGCCATTAAAAACTGACGTGAGAGAGGAGCAGATAGCTGCGCTGTATATGACATTAAAGGAAAAGAGTCATCGTGCAGAGTACAATCTTGTTCTGCTGGACAGATGGCTTTTTATAGCACAATCAGGTATATCGATAGGAGCAAACCTGCGAAAAGCTGGATATACGCATATGGCCATATATGGTATGGGTGTGATGGGGAGACACTTTTATAAGGAATTGAAAGATAATGATATTATAATCGATTATATTATTGATAGGCGTAAAGATGAATTTGAGTTGGGGGAACCATTTTTTCAAATTCATGATAAACTGCCTGAGACGGAGATGATTATCGTTACTGTTTCTGTAGAAGCACCACAGATAGTTATGATACTGAGTAGCAAAATGCATAGGAGAAGCATGTCATTAGAGGATATTATGAAACACTATGGAATCTAAAGGAAAACAAAAATGAGTGATAATCAAATAGAAATTGCAGAGAATCTAAAATTAAAGCTTGTACCACAGTCGATGCTTTTTTTTGATGTGGAAATTACTGAACATTGTAATCTGAACTGTAAAGGGTGTGACAGTCTTGCGCCATTGGCAAAAGAGGAATATCTGGATCTTGAAGAGTGTGAGAAAGATTTAAGCCGGTTATCTTTGATTTCAGGAGGAATAGTGGATCATATCAATATTTTGGGCGGGGAACCGTTATTACATCCTCAAGTAGATCAATTCCTGTCGTTGACAAGGGAATATTTTCCGTATGGTAAGATTGTACTTGTTACAAATGGCATTCTGTTGAAAGCAATGGAACAAAAATTTTGGAAAGCTTGTAAAAGGAATGATATTGTGCTGGGAGTTACAAGATATCCGATACAATTGGATTATGACTGGATAAAAGGGAAGACGGAAAAGGAAGGCATTGTATTTCAGTGGTTCGGAGATGATCGAAAGGAACATTGGGTGCATACGAAAATGGATCTGTCAGGACAAATGAATGAATTAGAAAGCTTTTTATACTGCTGGAATGCAAATAATTGCACTGTAATTGAACATGGAAGGTTGTATCCATGTCCCAGGGCTGCCAAAATACATCATTTTAACAATGCATTTAAAACCAATATACCGCTTACTGAAAAAGATTATCTTGTAATAGAGGAAATAAAATCTTTGGATGAGATTATGTTTTTTTTGGCCAGACCCATACCGTTTTGTAGATTCTGCTGCCCGAAATCTCACTACGAAGAACCATGGGGGATATCAGGAAAAGAAATGGCAGAATGGATGTAAAGGAGAAAAAATGTTTCAATACGTTCTTTTTGGAGCCGGAAAAGATGGAAAAAGAGCACTTCGGGAAATAGGTAAAAACAGAATCACTTTTTTTATTGACAATCATGTAGATGGTGAGGTGGAAGGCATACCTGTGTACTGTCTCGAAAAGGCTGTTCAGAAAATCAATGAAAATACCTTGATTTTGATAACATCTGGCAGATATAAAGATGAGATGGCTGCGCAGCTGCGAGGTCAAGGAATCAATGAATACCTGATATATACATTTGATAATGGTATGAATATTGATTCCAACAATCGTTTGACAGAGCAGGGATGGGCAGAACTTTATAATGAAGATAGGATAAATAGTGTATTGAAACATCTGGTGTCCAATGAATATAATCCGTGGACAATTGAAATGCTCAAACTTACAAAGCCGGGTGAAAGTGTATTGGAAATTGGCTGCGGAAGCGGAGAAACATCACTTGCGCTGGCAAAAGCAGGACGGAAGGTGAGCGCGTTGGACTTTTCAGGCTCCAGTATAGAATTAGTGAAGGAAGTGTTAAAAAAGTATGGTTCGGAAATAGATGTTCAGACATATTGTATGGATGCCAGGGGAGAACTGCCTTTTTCAGATCAACAATTTGACTGTGTCTTTCATGCGGGATTATTGGAACATTTTTATCAGGATGAGAGAATCAACATGTTAAAAAAGTGGAAAAGGATATGTAGAAAGATGGTATGTATGGTTCCTAATGCATGTTGCATTCCGTACAGGATATGGAAAGAGGAACTTGAAAAGGAAAATAGATGGCCGTATGGAATCGAGATGCCCCAGAAAACGTTGTATGAAGACTTTGAAAAAGCGGGATATGAACAAATTAGGGAGTATACAATCGGATTTGAGTATATTCTGCAAAATTTTCCCAAAGAACACTATGTAAGGAAAACGTTTGAAAGTATTATGGATAGCGGCTTTCAGACAGATGACTGGGGGCAGGGTTATCTTCTTGTCACGATAGGCTTGGCGAATACGGAGAGAATTATATGATCAAGACAAATAGAGAAAAGAAATATGTGTTGTTTGGAGCTGGTGAATACGGAAAGCGGGCGATTCGTTACTTGTCGGAAGAAAAGATTGCCTATTTTTTAGACAATGATAGAAGGAAGACGGGAACAAACATAGAGGGGATTCCAGTTTATTTGCTTGAGGAAAAACGCAGTGAACTCATAAACTACACGGTAGTCATTTCAGTGTCAAAAGAGAAAGAAGATACGATTGCCAGACAATTGGATAAAGAAGGAGTCACTGAATATATACATCTTAAAGACGAGTATAGCAGGATAATCAAACAACGTGTAGAAAACAGCAAACAAAATCTCGATATTTATCAGAGCGCGGTACAATGGATAGAGGATAACACACTGAACGAAAAAGCAATCTGCTATGTTTCTGGGGGTAAAGAAGGTTATCCTGAAGTGACAGGATATTTCATACCATCATTGCTTAAATGGGGTTATCGTGAGATGGCAGTATCTTATGCGCAGTGGCTTTGTAGTATTCAGAGGGCTGATGGCGCATGGGGAGATGCGGCAGGTACAAAAGCCTTTATATTTGATACAGGACAAATCTTGAAGGGATTACTGGCAGTCAGTGATTTATTGCCTGAAGTAAAGGATACGATTCTTCGAGGGTGTGAGTGGCTGGTTTCAAAAATTGAATCAGATGGAAGACTCCCTTTATTGAATGAGGCTGATTGGGGAGTTGGAGTGGCAAACGCTGAACTGGTTCATTTGTATTGTCTTTCTCCGTTGAAGGAGGTAAGTGTGCGTTATGGAATACCCCAATACGGAAAAAAAGCAGATGAAGTATTAAATTATTACAAAAGGAAACATCGAGAGGATATTGTGCGGTTTGAAAGGCTGTCGCATTTTCAGGCATATGTATTAGAAGGGCTTGTGGATTTGGGAGAGGTGGATTTGGCACGTGAAGGTATGGAAGTGATGGCCGAATATCTTGACCGATTTGGATATGTACCAGCATACAGAAATGTGGGATGGGTGTGTTCAACAGGATTGTTTCAGCTTGCGGTGATCTGGTTTAAACTGGGGGAAGTTAAAAGAGGAAATCAAGCGTTTGCTTATGCCTGTGAACTTCAAAACGAGAGTGGTGGTTGGTATGGCAGTTATCCGACGGTGCAAAGTAAAGAGGAGGAAAACACATATTTTCCTTATGACGAAATAAGCTGGGCCGGAAAGTTTTTTCTGGACGCACTTCATGCCAAATCCATTGCGGAATTTGAAGTCTTATATGAGGGAAATCACGCATTGGAAAATTTTCATGAAATTGACAAAACCAGTGAATTGTATCAGGTGGTATACGAGTCTGTGAAACGAAGTTGTTCGACAAAGGGTGCCGAAACTGTTCATGTGCTTGATGTAGGATGTGGATGGGGGAGATATATCAGAAGATTGTCTGAGGATTTTCCGTCGGTAAATCTGTATGCGGTGGAACTGATTCCTCGACCATTAGAGTGTATGGAGGACTTAAAAGTTCATAAAGCTGTAGGATCGCTGACAAATATCCCATATCGGAATGCAGAAATGGATGTTGTTTATACATGCGAGGCGTTGGAGCATGCTATCGACATTAAAAATGCAATCCGTGAAATGGCGCGAGTAACGAAACCGGGAGGTATGATGATAGTAGTGGATAAGAACCTTGAGGCTTTAGGATGCATGAAGATGATGGAATGGGAGCAATATTTTGATGAAAATAAGCTGAGATCATATATGGAAGCGTTTTGCGAAAAAGTAACAGTAATTCACGGATTGCGTTTAAATGAAGAGATATCTTCTTCGCTTTTTTCTGCGTGGATAGGAAGACGGAAGTGATTTATTTATGGAAATATATATATATGGCGCAGGCAATGTGGGGACATATGTACTTGAAATTTTAAAAGGATATTATCCTTTTCTGATGAAAAATTTCTGCGGTTTTATTGATAAGAATAAGAAGACCCCGGTTAATGGAATTCCCATTGTTCCTCTGGAAAGTGTAAAACCAGAGTCCAGAATTGTTATTGCAATTCAGTCCAGAGATACAGCAATAGACGTACATAAGGAATTGCAGGGAAAAGGATATCTGGATGTCTGGTGGTTTACCGGACGGTGGAAAAAATATGGGATCGATTTTTGGCGTGAACTGTGCGTAAGCTGCAAAGGCTGGAAAATTCCGATTTTGTCACAGGTCGAAATGCACATTATGGATTCCTGCAATCTAAATTGTCGGGGCTGTGCGCACTTTTCACCAATATTCGAGAATAATGTACCGGATTTTGATTCCAGAATTTCAGATGTTAAGGCTTTTGCACAGAAGTTTGGACATATACTTCGATTTGCGATATTAGGCGGAGAGCCTTTTATGAATAATGAGATTGGCAGATATGCGGAGAAGATACGGGAAATACTTCCGGATTGTACCATAGAGATTATAACAAATGGTCTTCTGATTCCAGCAGTTCCAGAAGAGACACTTGAGATGATCAGGCAAAATAATATTTGTATCAGTATATCAGAATACAAGCCGACGCATCAGATGATTGACAGGATCATTAGCAGGCTGGAACAATTTGAAATTATGTATGAGATAAGAAGTTATTCGGAAAAGAAGAAATTTAATATTCCATTATCCTTGATAAAGGATAGCAAATACGAGAAGAAATGTATTTCGAATGGGTGTGTAACAATCTGGAACGGGAAGATGGCAAGATGCCCCACATTAATGTATATTGACAAGTTCAATCAGCATTTTCATATGAGTCTTCCGAATGATGGTGTGATGTCATTGGACGAAGAAATTGCTGGCGATGAACTGATTCGAAAGTTTCGCGAAAAAGTACCTTTGTGTGATCACTGTGTACAAAATGAAGTTGAGTGGAATGTGTGCGGCCGGTCAGTCAGGTGGGAGGACTTTGCGGTGGGGGATTGATCAAATGGACGATCGTGAAGTGAAAATAAGTGTGGTTGTTGCTGTTTATAATACTGAAAAATGGCTGGATAAGTGTATTGAAAGCCTTTTGAACCAGACAAAGTGTTTTTCTGAAATTGTGCTGGTTGATGATGGATCCACAGATGACAGTCTCACGATATGCGAAAAATTTCAAGGCCTCTATCCGGAAATCAAAGTTTTTCATCAGCCAAATGGTAAACAGGGAAAGGCAAGAAATAGTGGCATAGCACATATTTCAAGTGAATACTTGTTATTTGTGGATTCTGATGATTTATTAGAACCTGATACAGTAGAAATATTATCAAATGTGCTCAGCAGAAAAAGATATGATGCCGTTTATTTTGAGGCTCGTGTATTCGGACAAGAGGAGCTTATGAGGACTTATAACTTTAAGTCCAGCGAATATAACAGGGAGTTATCAATGGGAATAATTGAAGGGACAGGCAGGGATTTTTTTAGTCAATGCTATCCGCGTTCTTATTTCTCGTCGGCATGTATGGCTGTATATAGAACTGAGTTGATAAAGTCAGCAGGTATCTCTTTTCCAGAGGGTGTTTTTTATGAAGATAATTATTTTACTTTTGTCTTTATGCAGGAAGCAGAATTGGTGTGTTGCATACCTGATATTTTGTATGGGCGGAGAATCAGGGAAGAAAGTACCATGACAAGCAGAATTACGGCTGAGAAAGTTCAGGATTTATGCAATGTTGTTTTGTTGACCTATCAATATATCCATCTGCGGAAAGAACAAATAGAAGATAGTACAGGTGCGGTTGCACAATATATTTGCGATTTGTGTTACTTTGCATGGGGGAAATATGCTCAGTACAGAGAAAACACTGGAGAAAGCGATCACGTAAGTCTCGAGAAAGTTAAACTGGTTCTAAAATCCTATTTTAAATTAAGCAGAGAACTTAATAATGATTTTGGAAAGTGGAGCTTAAGTTGTATTGTTACAGAACAAAGAATCTTGCTGCTTGTTGAAAAAACAGATAAAGAGTATTTTACAAATGATACTGAGATAATTCAAAGAAAAGAAGAAATCCATCAGTTTATGTGCAAGAAGTATCGTGCAATGTTAATAAAATTGCCGTTGGATGATAGTGGGTTCAAAATAGCAATTTATGGAACTGGGGGGCATACAGAAGGTTTGCTGAGAGCATATAGTAGTTTGATTGGCAGCATTCGGGCAAATCTGTGTTTCTTTGAATCCGAAATCATGACAGATGAGCAGAAAGAGTATCATGGGTTTCCTGTAAAAAGTTATCACGAAATAGACGAGACGTATACTCTTGTAATTATATCAAGTTATATATACCAGCAGGAAATGAAAAACAACATGTTATCAGTAAATAAAAAATGTAAATTGCTATGTTTTTATGACGGAATTCTCAGGAGAGATATATTTTCAGGAGTCAATAATTTGTTATAAATTTATAAGGAAGCGGTGAAAATGATCATGACAATGGATAAGGAGCGTTTCGTTACATTATATGGCGGTCGTTTTGAGGCAGAGCAATTTCTTTATCAGAATCGGCATCTGATTAACAGTGTTTCATACTGTATTTTTGACGATTGCGAAGAAACAATGTGTCATGGGATACCAGTTTATGATGATTCAGTCCTAAAGCACAAGATGCAGGAATTGATATTAGTCACCGTAGCAGATGAGAAACAGTATATCAATATAAAAAAGAGTTTAGAGTCTATAGGAAAAAAAGAGTTTGAAAATTTTATATGGTCAAAGGCATATAATAAGAAGATTGTAGTGGTCAACGCAAATTGCCATGGGGATGCGCTCGTCAGTTATCTGATGCTGAGTGAGAGATTTCGAGCGGAATATTTTGTATATCCGGTACCACAGATTCACGAAAATGGTGAGAGAAGCATTTCAGAGGTACTTCTGTCAAATGCGAATGTGTATATACATCAGGATATTAGAAAAAATAATTCTGTCAGTGAAAACTTGTCTGATGAAATCATCGAACAGTCTTTGAATAAGGAAACGTTAAACATTACTATTCCGAATCTTGTAGGAATGGGAAACTGGATGTTTCCGGCACTCGGGGAACTGGATCGGACAATTAAGACAAAAGAAGAGGTTATCTATATTTTATATCGCGATGAGATACTGGAAGATGTAGTATGCAGGAGAAACGGGACGGTGTCTGAGTACGCTAAGCATTGGTGCTGTTTCAGATATGATAACAGGGTATTGGATGAATTATGGAATCTGAATAAGGCAAAATTAATTGCAAGAGAAAAAAACTGGGATATAAAAATATCGGATTTTATTTATGATAATTATAAGTCTGTACCTTGTTTTGTAGATGCAAATCATCCATCAAAGTATCTGATGAAAGAAATCGGACGCCAGGTTGCTGCAATAATGAATATTACTGATATATGTGATGAACATTATGAAAGTAATATGGGGATTCCGATTCCGATACTGCCATCTGTAAAAGAGTATTTTCGGTTAAATTTTACAGTACCTGCAGAAAGAAAAGAAGATTATTTCGGCAAGTGTTGTGAGGACACAGCCTTAGATATTGAGGCTTACGTGCAGGCATATATTTGGTGGTACCATGACAGGATTATTTAGATGTCGATCGTCGGGGTGTATAGGACGTTGAAAGGGGCAGAAGTGATATGGGGGATTCAGGAGATAAAATAGTAAAAGATGCACTGCTGGTTTCTAATTTCCAGTGGCTTTATGAAAAAAAGATTGTGTTATATGGGGCAGGAGAGAGGGGCAATGAAGCTTATGAGATCCTTTCACAATTGGAAGGTGCAGAGATAATAGCATACTGTGAGACAGACGCAGACAAGTGGAGAAGGGATAATCAAAGGAATGAGAAAAATGGGATAGTGGTTTGCTCCCTCGATAGTTTGTCAGAAATAAAAGATATTGATGATATATTGTTTGTTATAACAACAAAGTCAGAACAGAATGAACAAAATATTATTTCAACAATAGAACAAACATATTCAGAGATTAATCTAGTTGTTACATGGACAGCTTTTTTTCTTACTGTTTTTTTGAATATTAAGGATGAAAGATTCAAAGTTTCTTATCAGAGATGGTTTCTTGAGCGAAATCTGCTGCGAGTGAACAGTCTGATGGCAGAGTTTATTGACAGCAGCTTTGAACACGCGATGGAAAATGAGGCAATTCTTGTATATCAGCCAGGAAAAGTAGGTTCTTTCAGTCTTTATCAGAGTCTGAGACGGGAGAAAATACCATGTGCCCATATACATCGGATTGTAGATTCCGATGGGGAGAATACAAAGTATTATACAAGATACCCTGAATTGTATAAGTTGTGGGGAGACAGACTGCGAGAAGTTAGTGGCAAGAAAATCATAACGATGGTTCGGGATCCGATTAGAAGAAGTGTATCTGCGATGTTTCATGGGATATATCAGGATTGCATTGATGACATTGAGACCGGGAAGGGGTTGTATGACAATACGGTTTCCCATATTGTCAAAGATGCAGACTGCGGAAAGTCTGGCAAGATGTTTGAATGGTTTCATGAAGAATTGGAGAAAGCAACTGGAATTGACATTTTTAAATATGAATTTAATAAGGAAGCAGGATATGGAATCATAAGAGAAGATGGAATTGAGATTCTTATATTAGTAATGGAAAAAATGAATCAGAATGCGAATGTGATCAGAGATTTTGTAGGTATAGATAGAATGCAGCATTTTACCTTATCGCGGCAAAACGTTGGGAACGAAAAAAATTACAAATATTTATATAGAGCAGTTATCGAGTCGCTGCAGATTCCATCCTGGGTTCTTGATTTTTATTATAGAGACAATGCAGGAATGCAGCATTTTTATACGGATAAAGATATTCAACTATTTTGCAGCAGCTATAACACAAATGGGATTTAATAGACATATTTGTGATGGAGGAAGCATTGATATGCGATCAAACACAAATCAAACAGGAGTTTCTGTCATTGTCTGCACTTATGAGCAGGAATGGGAGAAATTAAAAATGACGTTGGACTCAATCATATGCCAAACAGGAGTTGACGTCGAGTTGATTATTACAGATGATGGCTCTGTGGTAAATCATCAGGATAAGGTAGTGAAATATTTTCAGGAAAAATCATATACAACCTATAAATTTATTCATTCTGAAATAAACACTGGAATTGTAAAAAATACAATTCGTGGTTTGTCAGTGTGCTGTAAGCAGTATGCAAAGTTCATAAGTCCGGGCGATTGCCTTTTGGAGGAAGATACACTATTCGCATGGATTGCGTTTCTTAGAAAAAGTGGAAAAAGGTGGTCATTTTCAGATGTTGTGCCATACAAAAACGATAAAGGAGTTATTTCTAAGGTTGAGGTGGAAGAGCATCCGAGACTGAAAGAGGATTATAAGAAGGGAGTAGACGAACTATCCCGATGGAATTATGTTGTACTCAACGATATAGCAGTTGGAGCAGCTGTGATTGTTGAATCTGACCTGCTTCGTGAGTATCTTTTGAAGATTGACAACAGGGTGGTTTATGCCGAGGATAATATTTATAGACTTATGATGTATGATGGTGTCGTAGGTTCTTATTATCCCAAGGGCGCTATCTTGTATGAAGTCGGATGTGGGATTTCTACAAGAGGTGATGAAGAATGGGATAAGCTGATCAGTAAAGACTGGGTTGAGACAAATAAAATAATGAAAGAGACATATAATGCAAATGACCCAATACACAGAAAGGTTATCAATATCTGAAGATGCCAGAAAAGCATTGGGGTGGTAATATGTTACTTGCTGTTCGTAATATGAGAGGGAATATAAATGGAAATATTTGAAGATTATGCATATTATTACAATGCGTTTTACACAGATAAAGACTATAAGGCAGAGGCGCAGCAGGTTCATTCTTTGTTAAGTAGGCATGGCAATAATGTCAAACATCTTATTAATTTTGGCTGTGGTACTGGTAGACATGACATAGAACTTTCTGATATGGGGTATCAGTGTACGGGAATTGATAAGAGCCCGTCAATGATTAAGATTGCAAAGGAGAATGTTGCTGCAAACGGAAAAGATATTCGTTTTCTGGTTGACGATATACGTCATCATAAAGGGAAAAGGCAGTATGATGCAGTAATATCTTTGTTTCATGTCATGAGTTATCAAAATACAAACGAGGATATATTGTCAACATTTCATTCTGCCAGAACTGCATTGTCAGAAGGTGGTATATTTTTATTTGACGTGTGGTATGGGCCAGGTGTATTAAGTGACAAGCCGGTTGTTCGTGTAAGAGAGGTACAAAATGAAAAATATGAATTGGTACGAATAGCAACACCAGTCATGTGTGATAAGACTAATACTGTAGAGATAGATTACAAAATTCTGGCGGTTTCCAGAAGAACAAATGAGACAAAGATAATTAATGAGACTCATCGTATGAGATACTTTTTTCGACCGGAGCTTGAATTTTATTTAGACAAATCAGGGTTTGAACTGCTCGATAATCTGGATTGTCAGACGCTGGGGGAAACCGGGTACAATTCATGGACAAGCTTTTTTGTGGCAAGGGCAGTTTAAAAAGAGGATTGGTTTATGGGACGGATTGAGGAAATAAAGAAAAAGAACAGATTATTGGCAATGATCATCCGCAACAATTATACCTGCAATGGAGTTGATTTTATTACTCCTGATGATTATTCACAGCAGGTGGCATATATGCATCATCCGGCAGGGAAGGATATTGATGCCCATGTTCATAATTTGGTACATAGAAATGTAGTTTTAACGCAGGAAGTGCTGTTTATTAAAAGGGGAAAACTCAGGGTAGATTTTTATGATGACTATGAAGATTATTTGGAAAGTACTACCTTAGAAGCTGGTGATGTGATCTTGCTTATTTCCGGTGGGCATGGTTTTAGTGTCCTCGAGGATGTGGAGATGGTGGAAGTAAAGCAAGGTCCATATTCTGGAGAAGCAGATAAAAAACGTTTTTCAGGGATAGATAAAGATAAAGTGATCCTGAGAAAGCAGCAGGAGGAATTGTAAAAGAGAACAGCGGGTGAAGCATATGAATAAACATTGTATTATTAGGTCGAAAAACGATAATATCAGAACTTATATTAAAGAAAATAGCGGATTAGTTATTATATATGGGGCGACATTTTGGGGAGGCATATTAGTAGATGACAATATTTTTAAAGTAGACTATTTCTGTGATAAAAAAGCTCCTGCATGGCAGCTTTTTCACAATACAGCTGTCATAAACATCAGTGAGTTGGAGAAAAAGATAACCGACAGTGCGAAAAGAGCGACTGTAATTATCGCATCGCAAGACCGAGGGACTGTTTCGAGTATCTATAAGGATTTGATGCAGGCAGATCTGAATGCGGATGTTTTTGATTATTTTGAAAACGAGATAGAGTTTTGTGATTTACAGTTTGAATTTGCGGGAAAGAAGTATGATCTGTTTCAGCATTCTTACAATTGTGGCTATTTTCAAACAAGAATGACAGAGAGAAGTGTTGAACTGGCGTTGGCAAAAGAATATATAGATACATGTGAAGGAAACATTGTAGAGATAGGTGCTGTAACACCATATTATTTTTACAGCAATAAGATTTCGAATATTATAGATCCAACAGATAATCATAAAAGAGTTTTGAAAAAGTCATTGTTTGATTGTGATTTAAGGGATAAAAATGTTTTATCTATATCTACAGTAGAACATATAGGGACATCCGATTATGGTATGCAAGAGGCGAATAATGTAATCAATGCAGTTGATAAGATATTGGATGAAGCTCGTTCCTGTCTGATCACAGCGCCTTTGGGCTATAATAAACTTCTTGATCAATGGATGATGGAAAATTGTAAAAGTAATAAAGTCCGTATTTTGCGGCGGAGTGTCAATAATCGTTGGGAAGAACTTAGAGAGCCTGTAGGGCATGTAGAATATACAACGTTATGGGCAAATGGTCTTCTGATAATAACAAAGGAAACATAAAGGATATAGGAATAGGCATATGCGTTTTGTACCAGTAAATGAACCTCTGTTAAATGGAAATGAGAAAAGATATTTATGCGAATGCATCGATTCCGGATGGATTTCTTCAGAGGGGCCGTTTGTAAAGGAATTTGAACAAAAGATGTGTGAACGCTCTGGGAGAAAATACGGCGTTGCGGTCTCAAATGGAACAGCTGCACTGGAGGTTGCTGTTCAGGCTTTGGGAATTGGCGAAGGAGATGAAGTTATCATGCCAACTTTCACAATTATCTCCTGTGCCATGGCAGTTACAAAACTCGGGGCAATTCCAGTACTTGTTGACAGCGATCTGTCAACATGGAATATGAATGTAAGTGAGATTGAGGCTAAAATAACAGATAAGACAAAAGCGATTATGATGGTTCATCTTTATGGTCTGCCTGTTGAAGCTGACAAAATTCTACAGCTGGCTAAGAGATATCAGCTGAAAGTTATCGAGGATGCTGCGGAAATGCATGGACAGACCTATTGCGGAAAACCTTGTGGAAGTTTCGGAGATATCAGCACATTTAGTTTTTATCCAAATAAACTTGTGACAACTGGGGAGGGGGGCATGATCGTCACAGATGATGAGAAGCTGGCAGATAGATGCCGCATGATCAGAAATCTTTGTTTTAGAAAGGATGTCAGATATGTGCATGACGAGATTAGCGATAACTACAGGTTTACGAATTTGCAGGCGGCGGTAGGTCTTGCACAGTTAGAAAGAATGGACGAGTTTATTGAGCGGAAACGGGCAATGGGGAAATATTATACTCAGATGCTGCAGGATGTGAAAGGGCTGATACTTCCAGTTGCGAATACAGATTATGCGGACAATATTTATTGGGTATATGGTATTGTCTTAGAGGAAACGATCGATTTGGATAACAAAGAGCTTCAAAGGCTCTTGGCGGTGGAAGGTATCGGTTCAAGAACTTTTTTCTGGTGTATTCATGAGCAGCCTGTCTATATAAAAGCTGGTTTGTTTAAAGGTGAAAAGTATTCCAATGCAGAATACCTGGCAAGGAAAGGCTTTTATATTCCAAGTGGTCTGTCATTGACGGAAGAACAGATGGAACAAGTTGTCAGGAAACTTAAGAAAGTTATCAATATGATTCCAGGAGAGACAATATGAATCTTTCAGTTGTGATCCCGATGTATAACAGGGAATATACAATTTCACCTGCAATTATATCCGTTTTAAATCAGACAGTACACCCGATGGAGATTGTAGTGGTCGATGATTGTTCTAAAGATAACTCAGTCCAAATTGTGCGTGAACTGTGTAGCAAATACAAAATGATCCGACTGATTCAGCTCAGAAGAAATCGCGGGGCACAAGCAGCGAGAAACCGCGGGATAAGAGCGGCAAAAGGGGAATGGATCCTTTTGTTGGACTCTGATGATGAACTTGTGTGTAACGCCATAGAGTTTTTAATAAGGGCTGTTGAAAACAATCCGGGATATGATGTGTACTATGGCGACTATTATCGCAAAGAAAACGATAAAATGCATTACAAAAATTGCAGAATGAGGGGAAAAGACGGGAATTATCTTCGCAGTATTCTTTTCTCTTCCAAAGTACTTTTTTCTGGACCGTTGATTCGAAAAAGCGCTCTATACGATATCGGAATGTTGGATGAAACTGTCCCATCCTACCAGGAGTGGGATACGCATATTAGATTATCACAGACCCATAAATATTACTATATTGGCAAACCTGTATTTATCTATAATATTCATGGCGGGGAAACTATTTCAAAAGATGGGAAAAAAGATATTCGTGGTTTTCGATATGTGATGAGAAAAAACGGGAATCTCTTTCTGGAAGAAGGGGGAATTCAAAGCATTATATTGTATTATCAGGAAATGCATTTCAGGTGCAGGAGATGTAACGACCATAGACAATACTATTATCTGTCTGTAAAAAATTTGATACAATTCGTGTCTGCAAATACATTTTTAGAAAAATGCATTGTCAAGTTATTTAGACATATCTGGATAAAGAACAGGTTATAAAGAATTGGCTGTATCATTATGAGAGGTAAGTATAAAATGACATCATTAAAGGTAGACGACTACTTTACCTACATGGCAGACCATCCTGAGTGCAGGCTCATTGTATACGGAGCTGGGGATGAGGCAAGAAAGAACTATAAATTTGTCGGTCATGTGGAATATTTTTGTGACCAAAGGGCAGAGGATATCAGAGAGATAGACGGTATACCCTGTCTGCTTCCCGAGGAGTTATCCAGTATCCCCGGCAGGCTGATCATCCTGATCTGCATCCGCGATGAGCACACTGCAAGACAGGTGTACGAGAAGCTCGACAGTCTGGAGATCGATGCAGAGGTCTTTTACTTTTTTCAAAACCCGTCCTTTGCCGAGTTTGACTTCTCTCCATACACGAGGAAACTGGCTCCAAAGGAGCGGCTGCGCATCCGGATCGTGTGCACGGATGAAAGCTGGATATTGGGGAAGTTTGCCCGGAAACTGCAGGAGGAGCTGGGCAGGATGGGACAGATCGCAGATATTGCGGATGAGGAAGATCCGACGGCAGACGTCAATCATTATGTCTATTATGCAAGCCTTGCAAAAGTGTACAACGATCATCGCACAGTACGGACTGCGATGGTCACACATGTGGACTGTACATTAAAAATAGATATGATCAGGTTCCAGACACACAACCGGGTCCTGTGCATCTGTATGTCTTCTGAAACAGTGAACAGGCTCTCTGCACAGGGGGTGGAAAGAGACTGGCTGTGCTATGTCAATCCGGCACAGGATGGAGATGTGGAGCCAAGAAAGATCGTTCTGGGGATCACAAACCGCTGTTATGGTGGTTTTGATTTTCGCAAGAGGGACACGCTGATCCTGGAGGTGTGCAGGGAGCTCGAGCCGCGTTTTTTTAAGTTGAAGATCATGGGATCTGGTTGGGAACAGATCGTCAGCCAGATACGGCAGATGGGGTTCGAGGTGGAATATTATTCGGATTTTGAACGGGATATATATCGGAAGCTGATGTCGAGCCTGGATTACTGGATCTATTATGGATTTGATGAGGGCGCTATGGGGTATCTGGATGCACTTGCAGCAGGTGTGCAGACGATCTGTACGCCGCAGGGATATCATCTGGATACGGATCATGGACTGACATATCCCTGCAGCACAATCGCGGACTTTGTGAGGACGTTGAGAGATATACAGGAGGAAAAGAGAAGGATCACAGATGCAGTAAAGGGCTGGACTTGGGAGAATTTTGCGCGGAAGCATCTGGAGATCTGGCAGTATCTGACTGGGGCGAAGCCGTTAAGAGAGATATATGCGCATCAGAGCGAGTATATGGATGGGATATTTTCGATGATCCTGCCAGATATAAGTGAAAGATGATATTTGTTGTATAAAGTATACATTGACAGGAGCGTACATGGTGGGAGGAAACCAGAACAGGAAAAAAAGAATATTGCTGCTTATGCGAGAGTATGTCCTGGGCGGTGCTGAGACACAGTTCCGGTATCTGATCGAATATGCCCAGCAGCACGGATGGAACCTGGAGGTTCTGATAGAGCATGATCTGTACGGGGACGATGCGCCGGTCAGAGAGGCGCAAAGACGGCTGGCAGATGTGGCTTTTTATGAGCTGGCTGGAGGCAGGGTGGACGGCAGGATGTTTGTGGGGGTGATGCGCCATATTTTAAGACATCTTTTCCGGGGCAGATATGATGCATGTCTGATCTACTATCCGCTCGATCTGATGTTTGCGCCATTTATACGGGCGTCTGGGATACCAGTCATTTACTCAGAGCGTGTGGATGCGCAGGCGATCACAGACAGTCCGTATCTGCAATGGTGCCTCAGATGCTGCAGCAAGATCCTGGCCAATTCACGCTATGCAAAGAAGGAGTTGGAGGCGCTGACAAAAAGGCATGTAACATGGATCAGAAATGGACAGGCAGCCGTACCGCAGCTGCCATTGAAAACAGACCGCAGGATCCGCCGGATATTTGTCCCGGCAAGGATAGCGCCGCCGAAGAATCAGCTGCTGCCCTTGCAATATCTGAGAAGATGTCCGGATACTGAGAGAAAAATTGTGTTTGCCGGTCTTGTGGAAGACAAGGCATATCACGGCAGATTAAGACAGTTTGTCCGAAAGAACGGACTTCAGGATAAGGTGGAGTTTCTCGGACAGACAGCGGATATGGCACAGGAGTACAGGAAAGCGGATCTGGTCTTATTGCCGTCGTTTGCGGAGGGGACACCGAATGTTGTGCTGGAGGCGTATCTTTATGGCAGACCTGTCATCGTGTCAGATATCAATGTAGAGCGGGACATCGTGCCAGATCCCAGGCTGAGGTTTGGCGTAAATGATGCCTTGGGGATCGGCGAGTGCATACGCTATGTGCAGGAAATGCCAGAAGCGGCGTACAGCCATATGATAGCAAAAAACAGGAGGATCGTCCTGAAAAATTATGGAATAGAGCAGATGGCAGAAAGATTTTATGCTGTCTTGTCAGGATGATGTGCCAGAGAAAGAGAGGGGTTCCCAATGCACAAGGTATACATATGGGGGACAGGGTACTGGGGAGAGAACTGTTTTCAGGATATCCTTGACGGGGTTGAAGTATGTGGTTTCGTGGAGAGCAGTGTCTCTCAGTGTTCTTTTCAGGGAAAACAGGTGATCTCGGGTCAGGAACTTGAAGAACAGGAGTACGATTATGTGATCCTTGCCAACACACATGAAGATGCTATCTTAGAGCGTTTTCACTTGGAAGAACACAAGACAATACGCTATCGGGGGCGTCCGGCACTGGCGGGTGTGAGACTGTTCAAGTACCAGATAAACGATCAGGTACGCGGGCACATGCCGTATCTTTCCACGGAATGCGATGGATTGTATTTTTTGTATAACAGGACTGATATCCTGATTCCGAATGCAATGTCTTTCTACAAGTCAACCTGGAGCAGTGCGGAAATGTTATTTTTCTGGCGCGAGGCACCAAGGCGGGACAAAGGGATCTTTCTGGACATTGGTGCAAACATTGGAACGACTGCGATCTATTTCAGGAAAAAGCTGGCTCCTGATCTGAACTATATCGCATTTGAGCCGGTCAGGGAGAATGTTAAAGTCCTTAAGATGAACTGTATCGCAAATGACTGCGAGGATATCGCAGTGGAAACTGTTGGCATATCCAACACGGACGGAAATATGGGACTTACGGTGGTGGAGGCCAATTACGGCGGCAGCAGGGTCTCCGACTGTGGACCGGGAAAAGGCGTTTGTGAGACAGTGCGGCTGGATGCCTATGTACAAAAAAATCAGATATGTCCACAGGATATCGCGTACATCTGGATGGACATCGAAGGGCATGAGGCAGATGCGATAGCGGGCGCAAAAGAAGTGCTCATGCAGTCGGATGCAAGTCTTTTTATGGAATACAACGCTGCGGAATACAAGGATAATGGAAAACTTGAGTGTATCCTTGACGATCTGCGCAGCATCTACAGGTTCTTTCTGTGCTATGAACAGTATGCTGTGGGAAAGAAATACAAAAGAGCGATCCGTGAATTGGAAGAACTGGCGGAAGAGATGGACTGGAAGCAATGTAATGTGCTGTTTTTGAAATAAAATCTGAAAAGGGAAAAGGAGAGAAAAAATGAAAAAGGGAATCGGCAGAGCAATTTCAACATTGACAAGTGTGGCAGCAGGAGCAGTGGCAGGAGGGATCGCAGCGAGGTCTGTGTCCTCAAAAAAGATTTATCGGATGGCAGAGGGGCACGAGAAAGTTCATGAATTATACATGGCTTTTGACCAGTGGCTCCGCATACGCCAGGAAGGAAAGACACTGGTTGAATATTTTGAGAAGAACGGGTATAAGACAGTCGCTATCTACGGGATGAAAGAACTCGGAGAACGTCTGTATGATGAGCTGGAAGGGTCTGATATCAAGGTCTGCTATGTTATTGACAAGAATGCAGACCAGATCTATGCAGATGTGGATGTTGTGACGCCGGACGAAAAGCTTGCGCCCGTGGATGTTATCGTTGTGACGGCGCTCTATTACTTCGACGAGATCGAGGAACTGTTGAGTGACAAAGTGGATTATCCGGTTGTTTCTTTGGAAGATATCTTATATGAAGTGTAAAAGGATTTGAGCGGAGAGAGGGCATGGTAGTGTTCAACACAGAAAAAGTTATGGAACAGCTTCGCGGGGAGATCCAAAAGAAGCAGTTTCATATGAGCGAGCTGTCCTTTACGACATTCTATTACAGAAAGCTTATCAGGATGCTGGAAGGACGGGAAAAACTGGTATTGTTCGGAGCAGGGAGATACGGGGAACTGATCCTGCGCATGTTGAGGCAGGAAGGGATCCAGACGGTACAGTGTTTCTGTGACAATTCCGTGAGGCGGATAGGAAGCTGTGTCTGCGGGTTGGAGGTTCGTTCTTTGGAGGATGTATGTCTGAACTATCCAGACGCCTGTTTTGTCATAACGCCAAAAGATTATGAAAATGAAATCCTGCATCAGTTGGTACACACAGGCGTGGATATTGAAAATATCATGGTATTTAATGTCAATAATACTGGAATGGTGGTCGAGTGATGAGACGGATTGCGTTTGTAGTACATCGATATGGAGTGGATATCAACGGAGGAGCAGAATATCACTGCAGGGTTCTGGCAGAACATATGGCTTCATTATTTGAGGTTGACGTGCTGACATCCTGCGCCCGGAGTTACACCCCTTGGGATAATTTTTATGAAGAGGGGGATTCCCAACTCAACCAGGTGAATATCCGGCGTTTTCCGGTGGAAAAGATAAGGGATAAAAACCGGATGGAGGAGCTCTCAAAAAGGGTGGGGGAGGCTGTCCCCGCCGTTGAGGAGGAGTGGATCGCCCAGATGGGACCATACTGCCCGTCTCTTATCTTGTACCTGAAAGAAAATGCACAGCAGTATGAGGCGGTTATTTTTTTCACGTATGTGTATTATCTTACCGTAAAGGGGATCGGACTGCACCTTGGGAACTCAGTCTTGCTGCCAACGGCGCATGATGATACGACGATCCGTCTGCCGATCTACCGGGATGTGTTCCAGTTCCCGAGGGCGATCCTTTATAACAGCGTGGAGGAAAAAGAGTTTATCATAAATAATTTCCACACAGAAACAAAACCCTCAAGACTTACCTGTGTGGGTATCGATATTCCCAGGGATCAGGAGTACAGATTCCCGGCACATTTGGATGCGTATAAAGATGATTATATCGTCTATGTGGGGCGGGTGAGTGCCGGGAAAAATTTTCCTGAACTGAACCGGGATTTTATAGAATATAAAAAAAGAAATCCTTCCTCATTAAAGCTTATCGTTATTGGAAAAATTGATGACAAGATGCCCATCATATACTCGGAGGATATCATCTATGCGGGATTTGTCACTGAGGAGGAAAAAACGGCGGTACTGAAGGGGGCAAGGCTTTTGGTCATGCCGTCCATATATGAGAGTCTGTCGCTGGTCATCTTAGAAAGCATGGCTGTGAAAAGACCGGTCCTTGTCAATGGAAACTGTGCAGTGCTAAAGGGACAGTGCATCAGGAGCAATGCAGGACTTTATTATACAGATTATTTTGAGTTTGAGGCAGCGCTGGATTATATGCTGCATCATCAGGACGCATATGAACAGATGTGTGAGAACGGAAGGCGTTTTGTGGAGCGCAATTATAGCTGGGACAAAGTGACTGCGGATGTCTGCAGTCTGATTGAAGAGATCAGTGGTTCATCAGAATAGCGCTGTGAAAAGCAGGATGGTAGGGATCAAGATGGAAGTGGCAGTATTTGGAACGGGGTATGTTTTTCAAAAGTATCAGGACAAGATCCCCTGCAGGATATGTTGTCTAGTCGATAATGCACCAGAAAAACAGGGAAACGTGATAGACGGGCTCCGGGTCATCCCGCCGGAGGGGTTAAGCCGATATGACTATACATACATTGTAATTATGACCTATTGTTATGAAGCGATCGAACAGCAGCTCCTCCAGATGGGAATCCCAGTAGAAAAGATATTAAACCACACGCATATTTCGGCTCTTGGGAATGAGTATCCCCAGATATACTGTAATGGGACAATGACGTGTTTTGAAAAATGGCTGGATGGAGATCGGGCGGGGAAACGGATCTTGCTGGTCTCACATGATCTTTCTTATTCCGGGGTGCCGGTTGCGCTGTCAAATATGGCGCTGGTCCTGAAAAAGATGGGGTATGCGGTCTTGATAGCGGGACTGACAGGAGGCGGTTTTACCAGGGAGCTTGAGAAAAACGGAATAGACTATTGCGAGGAGCTGGATCTATGCTATGGGACAGAATGGTTTGGCAGGATTGCGGCAGGATTTGAATACATTGTCGCCGGGACGCTGGTATTGCATCGGTTTGTGCGCAGATGCCGTTTCCTGTCGGTCAGGATCTTGTGGTGGCTGCATGAGTCGGACCGTGCCATGTATGACGGAATAGATGTCGCATGGCTGACTTCCGGAATTAAGGTCTATGGCGTTGGAAAGAGAGTGACCGATATTTTCCAGGCGCGCTATGCGGGAAGAGATATTGGCCGGCTTCCCTACTGTATCCCAAAAGCTGGATCAGACAAAACAGAAGCGAATGGCGAAAACTTTGTGTTTGCCATGATCGGTACGGTCTGCCGCAGGAAAGCGCAGGATGTTGCTGTAGATGCCGTGCGATATATGCCGTCCTGCCACAGAGGAAAATTCCGGCTCCTGATCATCGGCCCTCCGAGCGCCATGGAACGTGGGTACTGCGATGAGATAAAAAATAGAACAAGTGCGATTGAGGAACTGGAAATGCTGGGTGAGCTGGATCAGGATCATATTGAACGGAGCTATAGAGCGATCGATGTGCTGCTGTGTCCATCCAGAGACGATCCGATGCCGATCGCAGTGACCCAGGCAATGATGCATGGGATACCCTGTATCATTTCTGACAATGCAGGTCAGTCGGAATATATACGACAGGGTGAGAACGGGCTTGTATTCCGAAGTGAGAATGCAGAGGAGCTGGCAGAGAGAATGGTATGGGCGATGGAGCACAGGAGCACACTGCACCAGATCGGGGAACGCTCCAAAAAAATATATGAGGAATGGTTTTCAGTACAGGCAATGCAGGAGAACATCGAAAGGATCCTTGACAGGTGGGATGCGAGATGTGAGTGAGGTAAGAGATGGAAAAGAACCTGACGGATAGTGTGAGTATAATAGTCCCGATCTATCACGGTAAGAAGTATCTATCAAAGTTGGTCGAGATGGCGGAAGTATGTAAAGAAAAGGCGGGGGTGCATGTAAAAGTAGAACTGATCCTCTCCAATGACGATCCGGGTGCGTGTATAGAGGATGGTTATTTTTCTGAACTTGTGGATATACGTGTATTGAACACGAAAGTGAACAGAGGGATCCAGGGAGCCAGGCTTCGGGGGCTTGAGGCATCAAAAGGAACGTATATCGTTTTTCTTGATCAGGACGATATCTTATTTCCGGATTATATCAGCAGCCAGTTAGCGTACATGGAGGATGCAGATGCCGTGGTGTGCAGATGCGTTCATGAGAACAGGCAGTTCTACGATGCGGACAGGCAGTTTGAAGAGGTCATCAGAAAAGAATATATGATGGAGAAGGGGAATCCGATCATCTCCACCGGTCAGGTTCTTATGCGCAGGGCGTCCATACCCAGTGTGTGGATGGAGAATATCATGGAGACCAACTGCGCGGATGATTATCTGCTCTGGCTCTGCATGGCGGCAGAGGGGAAAGCGTTTGCGCTAAATCAGGATATCGTGTTTGAGCATGTAGTGAACGGAGAGAATGTATCGCTGGACATCAGACGTGAGATTCGATCCCTTGATGAAATGTGCGAGGTTCTTTCCCGGAACAAAGTATTTGATGCACAGGGGATGCATCAGCTCAGGGGAATGCGTGAACATGTGCTGTTTGAGCGGATTGGACTTCTGGAAAAGTTTCGCGAAATGTTCCTGGTCCTGGATAGGCTGGCGGTGTGCCGTGAGGCGGGCTTTCCGGTCGGAAAACGTCTTTTTCTGGACGGGATCCGCTGTGCTGCCATCTATGGGGACGGATATATCGGGAAACGGTTGATGGGAGAACTCAAAGAACATAATATCCAGACAGTGTTTTTTATCGACAGAAACGCGGAGTATCTGCAGGAGGAAGTACCAGTGTATCAGCTCGAGCATGCACCGCGGGATGTCGATGCGGTGATCATCTCACTGGTCAGAAATTATGACACAGTCGAGAAAGCGCTCAGGGACAGATATCAGGCAAGGATATATACGCTCAGAGAACTTACAGAGTGAGCAGGGTTATGAAGAAGGAAAAGAGATGTGTGGAAAAATGAGAGCAGACAGAGAATTTATCATATATGGTCTGGGAGATCGTGGGAAGACATATTATGACTTTTTTAAGCAAAAAGGGCTGGATGGATCTGTCAGGGGCTTTTGTGACCAGCGGTATCTGGAACTTGGAGGATATGACGGCAAGAAATGTTATGGGTATGATGAGGCTAAAACAATGGGATTCCCGTTCCTGATAACGGTATATGACAAACATGTATTATCGGAAATTGAGGCGCAGATCAAAAAGGATGGGAACAGAAGCTATGAAATGAATGAGATCGCAGACTATCTGGGAGAGGACAGAGTTGTATTTAACAGAGATTTTGTCGCATTTTTCCATATCGAACATATGGACGATTACTTTGAGGCGGCGGAAGATACCAGGAATATGCAAGGATTCTGGGGAGAGGGTTCCGAGATTTCTGAGATGTTTGATCTACTGGATCTGACGAATGTGATAGAACTTGCGTGCGGCAGGGGCAGGCATGTTGAAAAATACATAGATAGGGCATCGACGGTCACGCTGGTCGATATACTGGATAAAAATGTCAGCATCTGCAGGCAAAGATTCAACAAGTATCAGAATGTGCAGTACTACTGCAATAATGGATTTAATCTGGAACAACTGTCATCAGATACCTACACGGCACTGTTTTCCTACGATGCAGTGGTCCATTTTGAACTGATGGATATTTATGAATATTTAAAGGATATCTACCGTGTACTGGTAAAGGGTGGAAGGGTTCTGATCCATCACTCTAACTATGATAAGGAACCTAAGGCGTCGTTCATCAGCAGCCCTCATGGACGCAGTTATATGAGTGCAGATATCTTTGCATATCTGGCATTCCGCTGCGGATTCCGAGTTTTGCAGCAGAGGGTGATATCGTGGGCTGGAATAGAGGGTCTGGACTGCGTCTCACTTCTGGAAAAGTAATACAGACTTGTTGCGCGTGTACAAAATTGTGGAGGGAATATGAAGATAAGTGTTGTTGTGCCGGTATATAATACAAAACCCTATCTGTCAGACTGCATCCAGAGCATTATAGGTCAGATTTATAAAGATTTGGAGATCCTCATTGTAGATGATGGGTCCACGGATGGATCGGATGCGGTATGCAAAAAGTTTGCCGCTGAGGATGGACGGATTCGCTACATCAGACAGGAGAACAGAGGGCTGATCGGCGCAAGGCGCACGGGGGTGGAGCATGCAACGGGCGAAGCATTGATGTTCGTGGACTCGGACGACTGGATCGACGCGGGGATGGCCGCCTTTCTGGCAGGTGTGATACAGGATGCGGATATGGCCACGTGCGGGGTGCACTATGGAGCGGGTTCCGGGCTGGAAATGGAATATCAGGACCAGTATGAGGAAGGTGTGTACGCTGAGGCGGACAGAGATCTTATGCTGAAAACGATGCTTTATGACATAGGCTCGGACACCCTGCAGCGGCTGACACCCTGGATCTGGAACAAGCTGTATCGAACTGAGATCGCAAGACAGGTCTATCGGGATCTGGATGTGGATAATGCTTTCGCGGAGGATGGTGTCTTTCTGTATAACTATCTCATTATCAGCGGCGCGGTCAGGATCTGCCATCCATGTTTTTATCATTACCGGTATCGGACAGATTCCATGTTCCATGGTGGGAACGCCAATATGCTGTCCGATATCAATAAGGCATACCTGGCATTGCGGCTTGGATTTAGCAGGCACCCGTTAAAAGACTTCCTTCTGCCGCAGCTCCAGCGCTGGATTTCCGTCACGGCTGTGATGGCAGTAAACGGCGGGATGGGGTTTGCACAGCAGATACAGATCCCGGAATTTATGCTGGATACAGATGGATTAAAAGGGAAACGGATCGTACTCTATGGTGCAGGAAAAGCCGGAAAGGATTACTACAGGCAGCTGACGAAGATGGGGTATGAGGTGATCCTCTGGGTGGACAGCAATCCTGTACAGGAAGATGTAAAAAGTCCACAGGAAATATTAAAGATCCAGTATGATGTCATATTGATTGCAGTGAGCCGGCCGGCATATGCGGACAGTATCAGACAGTCATTGCAAGATATCGGTGTTGGGGAAGACAAGCTTATATGGCGGCAGCCTGTCAGGACAATATAGAATAGCCGGATGGCGGCAGCGGAGGAGTTAAAAGATGAAGATATTGATATTTGGAGCCGGAGAGAGTGCAAGGAGATTTATCAGGTTAAATCCTGCTGCAGGAAAGATTGAGATCGTTGGTATCGTTGATAATGATCCTGCACGCTGGGGGGAGAAGTTTGAAGAGCGCTATACGATCGGATCGCCAGAGTGCATAAGGTCAACGGATTGGGAGAAGATAGCGGTCACACCTGTATTTTTTTTGGACATAGAAAAACAGCTGATGACGGAATATGGCATCGCAAAGAGTCAGATCATAAGGAGCAGTGATCTGATCGTTCCAGGCAGTGCCAACTTGGGCAGCATCCGCGTGTCGTGTGATGCGGACGCGTGTTATGATGCCAATGATCTGGTGCCGGACCATGTGATCCCGAGCAACAGGCTGGAGGCGTTTTATTTTGGCAGTGGTCACAGAGTGGTGAGCAAATGGTGGCACTATTTTGAAGTTTACCACATGTTCTTTCAGAAATTTGTCGGCAGTAATGTGAGGATCTTGGAGATCGGTGTCTGCCAGGGCGGTTCTCTGCAGATGTGGAAAGACTATCTCGGCGATAAGGCAACAGTCGTCGGCATCGATATCGATGCGAGATGTAAGGGCTATGAAGAAGAGGGGATACATATATGTATCGGTTCGCAGGCGGACAGGGAGTTTCTCTCAAAGGTGTCGGAACAATGGGGGCCATTTGACATTGTGCTGGATGATGGAAGCCATGAGATGGAGCATCAGATCCTGACATTTGAGACATTGTTTCCGCTGTTAAATGAAAACGGCGTATTTATATGTGAGGATTGCCACTCTTCCTACTCTTCAAGATACAGTGGGGGGTATAAGAAGAAAGATACCTTTATAGAGTACAGCAAAAATTTTGTAGACTTTGTAAACAGTCAGTTCATAGATTGGGATAAGATGCAGGAACTGCCTTTTTACGCATCGTATGTCAAGGCATGTCATTATTATGATTCCATGGTGGTAGTGGAAAAGAAGAACAGGGGACATTCATTCTTTACGGAGCGGGATCGATAAGGAGCAGGTTGTAAACAAATAACGAGATGACAGAGTGCAGATCGAACAGGAAAGAGATGGGGACACAGCGCGATGAATGCAGATGTACGATATATCTATAGCCGCATGGGAGACAGCCTGTCAAGAGAGATTTATCATGACAGGCTCCGGTACAGTGCTACGCGGGATTTATGCCATATTGAACATATGGTTGAAACAACGGTACGAAGCAACCCGCAGTGGGAGCGCCTGTGCACGCGCTTGAAAAAAACAGCAATGCAATCTCGGATGTATCTATTTGGTGCAGGGAAATGGGGGAATATCCTTTTTCGGGAAACGAGCCGGTCTGTTCCGTGGACAGCGGCCATAGACAGCGCTCCTGCAGGCAAGACTGTAGGGGATCTGCCCATTGTCCCACTGCAGGCACTGGTAGAATGTGATTGCAGGGAAATGTCCATCGTGATATCTTCCTATAAAAACGGGCATGAGATGCGAAAGCTGCTGCAGAAAACAGGCATTCCACAGAACCGGATCATCGATGCAGGCACAGTGATCCATCAGCTGACAGAGGGTGCCATCTACTTTGACCTGGAACAGCTTAAACCGATGGAATCCGGTGAGTTTTTTGTTGATGCTGGATGTTTTGACGGGATGACGACACAGGCGTTTTTTCGATGGTGTCAAGGGAAGGGGTATGCGTACTGCTTCGAACCGGACAAGGGAAATGCGGCGGTTGTCCGGAAAAATCTCGTAGAATGGCTGAACCGGTATGAGCTGGCAGAAAAGGCATTGTGGTCAAAAATGGCAGACCTGTGTATTGATGCAAGAGGAGACTGTGCATCCTCTGTCAGGGAAAACGGTGGGCTGGATGGAAATGACAGGGCAGCGGCAGTGGCGCTGGATGAGTATATTGGCAAAAAGCGGGTCACATATATCAAAATGGACGTGGAAGGGGCGGAAAAGGAAGTGCTGGAAGGCGCTAAGCATACAATAACCGCACAGCATCCAAGGCTTGCCGTCAGCATTTACCATAAGGCAGCTGATATCCGTTTACTGCCTGGGCTGATCCTTCATTATTATCCGGGGTACAGGTTTTATCTACGGCATTACTCTTTTTCGGATTATGACACGGTTCTCTATGCAGTACCGTGAAATGTGCAGGAAGAGGTACATATACAAGGCAGCGGGTCCTAAAAATCTGAAAGTGCGTGTGGCTGCCTGAACTGGGACAGATATAGGAGAGAGGGTTATGACATTTACAGACATGAACATCATATATACCCATCTGCAGGATGAGATCTCGCGGAGATTATTTACTGCGAGACTGAGTGTATCTGCGACGGGGGATGCAGGATATATCACAATGCTCCCTGCGCAGTACCGGAATCTGAACGCTGATATAGAAAATTTTAGGACGGAACTGCTGCAGGAGGACAGGAAGCGGACTGTCATTTTCGGAGCAGGATTTAACGGAGGATCTATAGCAAGGGAGATACGTATGAAGTCGCTTGTTGCCTTTATTGATAATCTCAAGGGCGGGCAGGTAGAGCACTTCACAAATCTTCCCATATTTTCCCTAAAGGATTACATTGGACAGTACGGAACCAGAGATACGAAGTTTGTACTCTCAGTGAGTGACAGAAGCGTGGCAGATACGATGTATGCACAGCTTGCGAAGGAGGGGGTGGAACCGGGGGCAGTCCTCACGATCCCTGCGGAATATAGAAATAATACATCCCAGTATTTTGACCTGTTTGCACCGTGTGAACACGAAGCGTTTGTGGACTGTGGATGTTATGATGCAAGCACGGCATTCCATTTTGCAGGCTGGTGCGGCAGGAACGGATACGAAAGGATATGGTGTTTTGAGCCGGACAGGGAATCGTATGACAGATGTGCACAGCTGTGTGCCGGATTGAAGAACTGTACGGTTCATCCTTATGGGCTTTCGGACAGGGCAGGTATTGCGTCATTCCAGTCTGGCAGGAAAGAGGAGTCTAGGATTGTGGGCACTGCGGATGGGAGTTGCGATGATGTTATAGAGACAATGGCGCTGGATGAATTTCTGCAGGGGGAACGAGTCACTTTCATCAAGATGGATATCGAGGGGGCAGAATTAGATGCGTTAAAAGGTGCCGCTGGAATCATTAGAGAGCAGAAGCCAAAGCTTGCAATATCCATATACCACAAAGCTGAGGATATCATCGAGATCCCCAGGCTGATATTAGGGTTAAGACCGGATTATCGGCTGTATATCCGCCATTACAGCCTGCTGTCAAATGAAACGGTTCTATATGCATGTTGAAAATGCAAAGGAATGGTCAACAATTTTGAAGTAATCAGCGATTGATGTCTGTGTCAGTGTAATGTGGGGGATAGAGATAATGTGGCGTTAGCGCGGATAACAAGAGGACTCGGGGATAAATGCAATGTTGTGTTATGGTTTTAATTTGGAGAACAGAGTGTATATGAAGGTTCTACTGTTTGGTACAGGCGATTATTATAACAGATACAGAAAATGGTTTGAACAGCAGGAGGTGCTGGCTCTGCTGGATAATTCACCCCAAAAACAGTATACAGTCATTGATGGGATAAAGGTCTTACCGCCGGAGGAAGGCATCAAGCTGGATTATGACATCATTGTCATTTTAAGCTTTCATGTTAAACAGATGAAGCGCCAGCTCATTTCATTAGATGTGGATGGAAACAGGATTTATCATTTTTATGACCTGCACAAGCTGTTCGGGCATGACAGGATCAACAGAGCGATACAATATTTTCGGGGGGCAGAGGAGATTGTTAAAGAAAGGGAAGCTGCCGTGTGTAAGGTGGCACTTCTGTCAAATGATCTGTCGCTGGGGGGACCGGCGATCGCGCTGTTCCATGCAGCGGAGGTTCTGAGGGAACAAGGGTACAGGGTGGTGTATGCATCCATGCTGGATGGACCGTTGAAAAACCAGCTGATTGAAAATGACATTCCTGTCATAATTGACGAAAATCTCCAGATATCAACTATGCGGGAAACTAGGTGGCTGCAGACATTTTCGCTGATTATATGTAATACATTGAATTTCCACATATTTCTCTCAGAAAGGGATACAGGCATTCCGGTTTTGTGGTGGCTGCATGATGCACGCTTTTTTTATGACGGTGTCGATTCAAGCGTGATCGGGAAGATCAGACTGGATAATTTGAAGGCAGTATCAGCGGGACCAGTCCCGGCAGAGGCTGTTAGAGAGTTTCTGCCGGACATGGAATGCGATCAATTATTGTATGGCGTTTCGGATCAAAGTGCAGCACATAAATGCGTGCAGAGGGAAGAAAGAGGGGACGGCTATGACAGGGTGCGTTTTATCACAATTGGCTTTTTGGAGGAAAGAAAGGGACAGGATATTCTGCTGCGGGCAATAAAGGAGTTACCTGATAATATCAGATACCGCAGTGAATTTTACATTGTCGGTCATGATGCTACCCTGTTCGGGGAACAAATTCGCAGTGAAAGTTCGGGTATGAATGGAATCGTCTTTACGGGAAGTGTCGGAAGGGAAAGGATCCATGAACTGCTGGACAGTTCTGATGTGTTGGTTTGCCCATCCAGGCAGGATCCAATGCCTACCGTGGCAGCGGAAGCGATGATGCATTCTGTCCCGTGTATTGTGTCAGATGTAGTAGGAACGGCAGCTTACATTCGTGACGGTGAGGAGGGCTGGAGATTCCCGAGCGAGGATGCGTATGTACTTGCAGGAAGAATTGAGTGGTGTGTAGAAAATAAAGTTATGTTGAACAGAATGGGAAAAAAGGCTAGATTGCTGTATGAAAAGGAGTTTTCTATGCAGGTTTTTGAAAAAAGGTTAATGGAAGTTGTTCAGGAAATGCTAGTGCCGGTATTGTAGCGGACGCAGACAGCCGGGACAGAAGAGAGTGTGATATTAGTGAATGAAACGGTAGAAATAGATCAAGTGTTTGATCAGTTCAAAGACAGCAAAATCGCATTATATGGACTCGGTATTGAGACCGAAAAGGCGTTGCAGATGTTGGATGTCCAGTATGAGGTTGTGGGGCTTCTGGATAGTTTCCGATCAGGTGGTGAACTTTATGGCAAGCCGATCATTTCATTTGATGATGCAGTAGGTGCCGGCATTCAGTTGATCATCGTAGTGGCGCGCCCTGGTTCCTGTCGTGCCATCGCAAAAGGAATCGGTGACCAATGCCGCCAAAAGGGTATTGCACTAATGGATATCAGGGGAAAAGATTTACTTGAAACAAAAAACGTGTCATACTGCTTTCGGGATATCAGTGGAGCGACCAAGGCAATACTCGAGGAAAAAATAGAAAATGCCGACGTGGTTAGCTTTGATCTGTTTGATACACTTGTCATGCGCCAGACATTGTTCCCTGAGGATGTGGCAGAATATGTGGACTGTCAGTTAAAGGAAAAAGGCATTCTGATAAGTGATTTTAGCAAAAAAAGGATGGAGAGCGAGAAAGATTTATCAAGAAGTGCTGCGCCTGCACTTGTTGAAATTTATTGGAATCTGCTAGAGACATCTGTGGGGAAAACAGGAGATATCACGGCAGAGAAACTAGCGGAGATGGAGTGGAATACGGATTTTGGTCTGCTTGTGCCCCGAAAAGAAGTGTGCGACATTTTGAAAAGAACAGTTGAAAGCGGAAAAGAAGTGTATATCATTTCAGATTCTTATTACAGCAAAAATCAGCTTGCAAAAATACTTGAAAAATGCGGGATTGTAGAATATACAGATATTTTATCTTCAAGTGACTATAAAATGAGCAAGAGACAGGGATTGTATAAATATCTGATCTTTGGGGAAGACTCAAAAAGGTATCTGCATATTGGAGATGACATTGTGGCAGATGTTGAAAATGCAGAAAGGTGGGGATTTGAAACATACAGGGTGTATAATGGACTGGATCTGCTCGATGAGGTAGGGAATTTAGGTCTTGTGGAATATATGCAGTCGCTGTCGGACCGTTTGCGGATAGGAATGTTCGTATCGGTGATCTTTAACAGTCCGTTTCAATTTGAAAAGAAAGATAAACAGATTTATATACATAATGCATATGAAATAGGTTATTTGATCTGTGCGCCAATAATCAACGATTTTGTGTTTTGGTTCTGGCAACAAATGCAGGAAAATTATTTTCAAAACATATGGTTTGGAGCAAGAGACGGGTATCTGATTAAAAAAATGTATGAGTATTTGACGATGATGATCTGCGACGATGGAAGAACATCATACTTCTTGACGTCCAGGGTTGCAGCAATACGCGCCGGAGTGAGAGACGAAAACGATATTCGATATGTAGATGAAATGAAATTTAGCGGAACACTGGAAGAGAATTTGCGTGAGCGGTTCGGAATTGACATAAGTGAAAGGGAATCCGGAAATGAAAGGGCAGACGAACAAGGTTTGCTGCAGTTTAAGAATACTATTTTAAAGAAAGCACAGAAGTCGTATGAAAATTATCAAAAATATATGAGTAAGCTGAAAATTGTTGAGGGAGACATTGCCTTTTTTGATTTTGTCGCTAAGGGTACAATTCAGATGTATGTGCAGAGGTTGATCAGCAATCATCTGAAAGGTTTTTATTTTTTACAATTAGAAAAGGAATATATGAAGGAAAAGAATTTGGACATTCAGGCGTTTTATGAAGGTGCAGAGACTGATTCCTGTGTTATATATGATAATTACTATATTCTTGAATCAATACTCACAGCACCCCAGCCTTCAGTGCAGGAGTTCGATAATGCCGGAGATCCGGTTTTTGCAGATGAGATGCGAAGTGAAAGTGATATCTTATGTTTCAAAAAGGTACAAGAAGGAATTTTTGATAATTTTAAAACCTATATTCGATTGTGCCCGAATATGCAAAGGGCAATCAATAAAAAGTTGGATGAAGTATTTTTAGAACTTATACATAAAGTCAAGATAACAGATTTAGATTTTTTGAATCTGGTGGTGGAGGATTCCTTTTTTAACAGAATGACGAGCATAGAAGATGTGATTTAGGGAATTTGTTTAGTCGTAGGGAATTATAGAACCTACCGTCTATAAAGTACAATTTTCACGCAATAAAAGGTTTGGAAGGATAACCGTTTCAGACAAAGGGGAGTATATGACTATGAAAAAAAGAATACCATCACTGATCCTTTTAGGAGCCACAGCCTCCGTTTTAGCGGCAGTACTTACCGGATGTAACGGTGGACAGGAAGGCATGAAAAACGACACCAACGTCATCGAACTGCTAAACGTGTCCTACGACCCGACCCGCGAATTCTACACGGCGTACAATGAACTGTTCCGCGGCTA
>ERZ808054.349-NODE-349-length-48805-cov-11.095181_pt1 | contig 48805 bp, 49 predicted proteins | sample MGYA00380201_ERZ808054 | MGnify/ENA primary metagenome ERZ808054 (study PRJEB31490, sample SAMN06133419) | mouse gut metagenome | isolation source: Z5_2 | host: mice | place: China: Chengdu | collected 2015-05 ...
TGAAGCAAAAGGTTTATCCTGTGCTGCATACGGTGACCGAAACCTCGCGCAATGAGCATGCACCCAGTCAGCCTTTCCTGCTGGGGCTAACGGCTGGGGATGAAAATTCTGTGTCAGCGGAATGTGCCGTATGTGCCAGGCTGAATGCTTTCGAAGCAGTCTCGGGCTAAGCCGGCTGAAAGGAGGAACAGCAGTGCCTTCGGACATCAGACTCTACCTGATATCATAACACAGGATTAACCATTATGGAAAATGAAAATGTAACTATTAACTGTATAGACGGGAATCAGGGTGAGGGGAGTTCCTCTTAGATGTCCTTACCACTATACACATAAAAAGAATAAGTTCATAAGCAATATTTCTTGCTTACAAACTTATTATACGAGGAGGAAGGAAATGAGTAAATCTATTTTAGTGATTGATACACCGGAAAGATGTTGCCAATGTATATTTTCTGGTTCGGACGGAGATTATTGTTGCTTAAAGGAAAATATGGTTTCAGATTCAAACATGATTTCGGAAGAAGAATATCTGAATAAAAAGCCTGATTGGTGTCCGCTGAAAGATGTGCCGGAGAAGAAGAGTGTACCAAATGGATTTATGATTGGAGAAATGTACGGAGAGGATATCGGATGGAATAATTGCATTGACGAAATTTTGAAAGGGGCGAACGGGAATGAGTAGCAGAACAGAGATTACACAAATGCTGTCATTAGCAACAGAAAAACACATAAATCCGCACAATGACCCACGCATTTACTGGGCAAGAGAAGTTACATTTGATTATTCCACAAGTCGTGCGGTAAGGGTGGATTTTATGCGGTTTAAACCATTAAATAATACTGTTTCTGGCATCGAAAAGGGGGATTTTTACTGTTACGAGGTTAAATCGTCGGTGGAGGACTTTCATTCAAAGAATGGTCACAACTTCTTAGGAGATTTTAACTATTATGTTATGCCAGAAGATGTGTTCGATAAAGTCAGGAATGAGATTCCGCATTATGTGGGTGTGCTTGTTCCAACTAACGATAGATGGCGAACTCTTGAATCTGTTAAGAAATCAAAGAGAAAAGACCGGGAAAAGCCAGTATCAGAAATGCTGCTGATGATGTTCCGGTCTGCAACAAGGGAAAGGAGTAAAAAATGAGCAGAGAACATCTTTATAGGGCAAAGCGTGTGAATTGGAGGGAACTTCCGAAAGAGGAATGGTGGGTTGAGGGAGCTTTATTTGAAGGAAAAGAAAACAGTTACATATTTACCAATGTAAAAGTGACTGATAAATGGGAAAATAGTGAGATAGGAGCAGACGTAATAGGTTATCTTGTAGACCCTGAAACCGTCTGCGAATATACGCAAATGACCGACATTAACAAAAACAAGATTTGGGAGAATGACATTGTTTTAGTCGAACATTCTAAATTGGATAATGAATCCGATGATACAGTGCTTATGCCAGATATAATAGAATACACAAGAAACTATGTTATTGAGTTTATGAACAAGGGAGGTCATTGCGGTTATCGTTGCAGAAACAAGAGTATTCACTTTGCGATAAGTGGAAATACGGTATGCAATCACAAGATTGTTGTGATTGGTAATATTTTCGATAATCCTGAACTTTTGAAAGGAGGCGAGGCAAAATGAAAGAAGTGCCGATTAAGGACAAACTGAACCTGACGATTGAGGAGGCGGCGGCGTATAGCAATATTGGGATAAATAAGTTGCGGTCTATGGCAGACGAGCCGAGTTGCCCATTTGTCCTATACATAGGCAGAAGAAAGGTTATTAAGCGCAGGGAATTTGAACGGTATCTTGAAAAAGCAGTTGAAATATAAAGATTTAATAAGTTTTGTTTGAGTTTTGAGCCTTTTTGTGGTAAAATCACAACCATATCAAGGCTCTTTTCTTAAACGAAAGAAAGGAGATTTGTCAATGGGAAAGGATTTAAAAGGAAAGGAGCTAGGAGTTGGATTAAGCCAACGGAAAGACGGTCTGTATCAAGCAAGGTATTCTGATAGATGGGGAAAAAGAAAAACCATTTATGGGAAGAATTTGCGTGAATTGCGGAAAGAGCTTGCGGAGGCTATTACAGGAAATGAGAACTATGCAAGCATAAAAGATGAAATAACGCTTGACAGATGGTTCGACAGGTGGATGGAGGTTTATAAGGAGAAGAGCATAAGACCGAACACAAAGAGGGAATATACGCACATATATAAGAAGAATGTTTCTCCGTACATAGGAGAAAGGGACATCAATTCTCTTGTCAAATCTGATATCCAAAGGCTTATTGACAGGGCGAGTGACGACAGCTATGCTTATGAGCGGCAGAACAAAATCAAAGTGATTCTTCGAGATATGCTGCAGAGGGCAGTTGAAGATAACCTTGTTATCAACAATCCCGTGAGTGGCATAAAGCTTAGGGCAGATAAGGAAATCAAGGCAAAATCATTGACAATTGAAGAGCAATCACTATTTTTTGATTATTGCCGCAACACATTTTATGATAACCTTTTCAACGTGGCGGTTAATACGGGATTACGGCCGGGCGAGCTATTTGCCTTGCAATTTTCGGACATAGACCTTGATAATGGACTTATAGACGTAAACAAAACGCTTGTTTACCAAAAATATCTTGATGATGAATGTAAAATGTTTCATGTCGAGCCGCCAAAAACCAAGCAAAGTTACAGAAAAGTGCCAATCAACAGCGTTTGTAGAAAGTTTTTGGGAAGGCAATTAGAATTAAAATCAGTCGTATCTCAGAAAAGACCAAAACAACAGAATGACTACGTATTTGTGACAAAGTTTAATACGCCTCTTAACTCTGTTATTTATTCAGATGCGATAAAAGCCGTAATTCGCCAGATAAACCTAACAAGGCCATTTGACAATCAATTTGAGATATTCAGCGGACATACATTCCGGCACACATTTGCTACTAGATGCTTTGAGAATGGGGTGGACGCAAAAGTGGTGCAAAGCTATCTTGGTCATGCAAGCCTTAAAATGACAATGGATTTATATACACATGTCACAGAAGAAAAATCTATGATGGATATCGAGAAAATTGTGCCGCAAAGTAAAAACCAAGTAGTAGAGTTTAGGTCAAAAATGGCGTGATTGGTGTAGTGTTGGTGTAGTAATGGTGTAAAATTATAAATAAAATGCAGTAAAATCAACGATTTTCTGAACTTTTGTGTTATAATTGATATACTTACTACGTGTACCAGGCGACGCCGTATGAGTGGTAGGGGAGAGGCTGGAAATGCTGTATTTATCACAATGTCATTAACTTAAGGAAATCAGCTCATATCCTGTGCTGGAATATGCTCAATAATTCATAATTCTAAGTAATAAATTTTCGCTGTAGGAAGCTTAAGTTAATGACATTGTGTAAAATCAACGATTTCACGAAGCAGAAAGGCACTTACTACACCACTACTATACCATTTACATTTGGATAAGAGCCTTGATATGGCAAAGGAAAGTGAAAATGAGATGAACTTTGCATTATCGTAGAATTTTTATGGATATTTTGTTATGATACAAATTGGGTAGACGGTTTCTGCCCAATTTAACTGGGAGGATATTGCATGGAAAATATCGTGACAGGTGATTTTTTCGATAGGGTATTAGAAATTCTAAAAAAAGCCAGAGAACAAGCAAAAATGGCATTAAATATTTCTATGGTCTATTCTTACTTTGAAGTAGGACGGATGATTATAGAAGAAGAACAAAATGGGAAACAGAGAGCTGAATATGGGAAAGCCATTCTTAAAGAATTATCAAAGCGTTTGACAGAGAGCTTAGGAAAAGGATTTTCTGTGGAGAATCTGAAATTGATGCGTAGATTCTATGTAGTATATTCCCAGGATCAAATTGGGCAGAACGTGTCTACCCAATTTGAAAACTTACCTGTGACAAAAGAGGGAAGGAAATTTTTCCTGAGCTTTTCGCACTATGTATCACTTATGCGTATTCAAAATATAGATGAACGTCATTTTTATGAAATTGAGGCGGTTCGGAACGGATGGGGAGTAAAGGAATTGGGAAGACAATATGACAGTGCATTGTACGAACGGTTAGCATTGAGCAGAGATAAAGAGGGCATAGAACGATTATCAGCGGAGGGACAAATAATTGAAAAACCCGAAGATTTACTGAAAGATCCATATGTATTGGAGTTTACAGGTTTACCGGAACTTGCGAAATATTCAGAATCGGATTTAGAAACTAAGATAATTGATCATTTACAGGAGTTCCTGCTGGAATTAGGACGAGGATTTACTTTTGTTGGACGGCAGGTAAGATTCACTTTTGAAGATGAACACTATAGAGTGGATTTGGTATTTTTTAATCGTTTGTTGCGTTGCTTTGTACTCTTTGACCTAAAAATTGGTCGATTAAAGCATCAAGACATAGGACAGATGCAGATGTATGTAAACTATTATGACCGCAAGGTAAAACTGGAGGATGAAAATCCGACAATAGGAATCCTGTTATGTAAAAATAAGAATAACGCAGTAGTAGAGATGACTTTACCGGAAGATAACAGTCAGATATTTGCAAGTAAGTATCTGACCGTATTACCTAGCAAAGAAGAATTGAAAAAGTTGATGGAAAGTGAATAAGAGGAAAAAAGTATGAATGTAACGCTTAAGATAAATAAGATAAAAAATATTGATCATGCGGAATTTGAGTTGTCTCTTGAAAAGGGGTTATATGCTTTTGTCGGAGAGAACGGATGTGGAAAAAGTACGTTGATGTTAGCTTTGTCTCTTATGGTCAAAACATCTTCAGCACATATGTTGTTACCGTACGATATTTGTGCTGATTCTACGATAGATATTGAGAGAGAAGATTTTTATGATCATTAGTTTTATAAAAAGGGGAAGATGACTACTAATAAAGTTTGTAATATCAAGATTTAAAAAGTTTATGAAAGGATAAATCCAAGATGATAAAAATACTTTTTGTGTGCCACGGCAGGATTTGTTGGTCATGGTAAAATGCTTATAAATCCAATGTTTTCCGTGTTTCTTACTCAATTTTACCAATGATTTACCAATATTTCTGGAGAGTCAGACTTGCGATTATAAAACCAGAATGAGGAGATTAACACCATGGATAAATTGAAAAAAAATATTTATGATGGGAATAATGGATTGCATTATACGTTGGTAGGCGACTACTATATCCCGGACTTGAAGCTGCCGGAGGAGAACCGCCCCATCGGATGCTATGGGCGGCTGCACCGGGAATATCTCAAACAGGAACACCTGGCACGATACAGCTCCCTTATCCTGACCGGGAAATTATGGACATACCTTGCCGACCTGAACGAGCAGGCAGAGGAACGGCTAGACTTAATTATTGAGCAGATGAAAGCCGCCGAGGGAGTGACGGAGGAACTGAAAGCCCAAAACCAGCTTGAATGGGTAGGCCGGATGAACAATATCCGCAACCGGGCGGAGGAAATCATAAAAAGTGAGATGATTTATTCGTAGATATATGATAGAATTATTTCAGACGATAAATTGAGATTGAGTGACTGAAGCGACAGGAGGACACGATTTATGATCACCGAAGAGATATTGCATATTGCGATGGAACAGTCTGCCGAGGACATTAACTGTAAAACGGAAGACTTTCTAAAAAATCAGAATGTTATCGTTCCATTCCGTTTGGGAAAAAAAGCACGAAAATATCTGAAAGAGCCAATTATAGCGAATTTTGTTTCTTATGGAAATAATATGGTTGCATCAGTCACCGAGGATGTTAGAGAAATAGTGACAGAATATGTTGGCAAATATGAATTCTATCACCTTTTTGAAACACCGAATTTGCACTGGTTGAGTAACCGACTGGCTGGGAATGGATATAAGATATGCTTTATGGCAGAATATTTTCTTCCCGATATTAATAATCTTCGTCCAATCTCCTGTGATTATGAGATGCGAGTTCTTGAACAACAAGATTTTGAAAAGTTATATTTGCCAGAATGGAGCAATGCCCTTTGCAAGGATAGAAAACATTTGGATTTACTCGGTGTTGGGGCATATGAAGATGAGAAATTAATCGGGCTTGCAGGCTGTTCTGCTGATTGTGAAAAGATGTGGCAGATTGGGGTGGATGTACTGCCGGAATATAGGAGAAAAGGAATTGCATCTGCACTTACCAGCGGATTGGCTCATGAAATACTTGAGAGAGGGAAAATTCCATTTTATTGCTCCGCATGGTCAAATATCCGTTCTGCAAGAAATGCTGTAAAAAGTGGTTTTATTCCCGCTTGGGTGGAGATGACAATAAAGCCAAAAGCCATTGTTGATGAAATAAACGGAGAAGTGAAATAAAAGAAGGAAATTCATATGGAACTAAAATTTGAATGGGACGAGGAAAAAGACCGTATCAACCGCCAAAAACACGGCATCTCTTTTGAAACAGCTTCATACGTTTTTCGTGATGAATATTACATAGAGATGTATGATTTCGAGCATAGTATGGAAGAAGACCGTTATATTGCAATCGGTATGGTTGGCGATTTATTGTTTGTTGTATTTACCGAGCGGGGGGAGAATATCCGGTTAATCTCCGCAAGATTGGCAACGGAAAGTGAAAGGAGGCTTTATTATGACCAAAACTTTTACAATTAAGGATGGCCAGGTTCCTACACAGGAGCAGTTAGAGGAAGTCAAGGCGGCGGCAAAGCGCGAAATTCAATTTGATGAAGATTCCCCTGAACTGTCCCCGGCAATGTTTAAGGCATTTAGGTGTACCGTAACACAGCGCAACAGAAAAAAGAAGAACGCATAAAATTCTGTTACAAAGTGAGGATGCGCCACTCCGGACATTCCGGCTTATGCATTGAAAACTGAATTCGATTTATCCCCAAATGCCGTTGCATGGACAAAACCCAAGCAACGGCATTTCCTTATCTCCGCTTCATTCTGCTCAATGGGGAATCCTTATATGCCGGAGTTTTCTTCATAACATTTTTCAGAACCGTGCGCTCCTGTTCCGACAGCTTCTCATACCGGATTTGTAGCTGCGTACACATCAGGGCCGTGAATACATCCAGATAAGAACCCGGAACAGCCAATGCTTTCTTCGCATCCTTGATTAAGTTCAGAGCATTGGAGCCGTCCGGCGCACTGTCTGTATCGTCCTTATGCGCTTCCCTTATGGCATGGAGGATAGCATCCCAAGTCCGGTGCGTGACCTGACAGAAATAATCTTCTTCCTGCACCTGCATGGTTTCCAATGCCTTTAATGCTGTATCTTCCTCTGCTGGCTGATATTGGGAAAGGACTTGCACCCGTAAGACTTCCAAAAGGCTGTTGAAGTTTTGGAAGTGCATGGTTGCAACACCATCCACATAAATCTCCGTGTCCGTCATCAGGGTAACAAAATCCTCATGCGTGGCAATCTCACACAGCAGCCGGTTGTTGATACGCCCGCTTTTTAGCAGCTCCACCATATCGTCACTCAAATGCAGCTCCGTAAGCCCCGTGTCCGGATGGTTCCTGTTCTCTGTCAGGCAGAGAAGGTAATCCGTTGACACCCCGTAAAACTTTGCCAGCTCCACAAGATTTTTGTGGCTGATTTCCTTTAATTCATCATTCTCATAGCTTCCCAAAGCTGATTTGGAAATCTTTGTAGCCGCCGCCAGTTCCTCTAATTTTAAATGCCGTTCCGTCCTTAAATCCTTTAACCGCTCCTGAATTGTTATCCCCTGCTTCATAGCGTCCTGCTCCTTCCCTGCGGCCGGCCTGCCGCAACAAGACCATTATACCACACCCATTCCGCAATCGTGGAAATTTTCGGATTTTGGGCCAAATCCGGAATCGTCGGAATTTGTAAGATAAGTACAATAAGAACCCGTCAGGTCATATCCCTGATACAGGTATTGATGAAGCGGAAACGCATACTGGCATACGCCGAAAAATAACAGCAGCAGTTCCAATCCCAACAGGATTTTGAACTTCAGAAAACGGGTTTTACCCCCCCCCCGGCTAAATCAGGCCAAAAACGAAAAAAGCCTATCATAAGAACACCCTCCCAAATAATCTTCTCCGGCACGGCAGACCGCGCGCCAGCCTCTCATAGAACGGAATCATCATACAATAAACCGATCGCCTTTGTCAAGAAGCGGAAAAAGGGAAAGCCTTAAAACGGCCTTCCCTTCCTTTTCCGTAAAATTCTAAGGATTGCATTTCTTACACGGCTCATATCCCTGGGCGATGACGCTGTCCCGGCTCTCCGACGTGTCTTTCCGGTTGGCGGTCGGAAGATAACTGCATGACGGTTTATGGAACTTCTTCGTCTTCGTATTCAGAACATAACTGAGCTCCGTCGCATCCTGAACCGCCGGCGCCGGCTCGGCTTCCTGTACGGCCTGCGCGGAATCCGGTTCCGGGGCCTGTTCCGGTTTTGTCTCCGGCACCGACACTTCCTCCCGGGGCTCCGCTTCGGAATCCTTTCCGGCCTCGCCGCTCTGGGCCTTCGCCGCGGAATCCGTCCCGGCATTTCCGCTCTGGGCTTTCGCCGCGGAATCCGTCCCGGCACTTCCACTCTGGGACTTCGCCGCGGAGCCCGTCGGTTCGCCCGCCTTCCATGTTTCGGACGCCGGAACGTTGAAGGTCAGTTTCTTTCCGTCGGAATATGCTATAACCGTGCCCGCTTCGTCGGTCCTGTATACTTTCACTCCCTCTGCCCGAAACGTATTCAGCGTCTGGGCATGGGGATGGCCATACTCGTTGCCCTCGGCGCAGCTGATCACGGCATACGTCGGGTTTACCGCTTTTAAAAACGCTTCCGATGTGGAAGTCTTACTGCCATGATGCCCTGCCTGATAAACATCCGCCGACAGCGTCATGCCGCTGTCCAGCATATCCTGTTCGGCGTCTTCTCCCGCATCGCCCGTGAAAAGGAATTTATGGCTTCCGTTTTGTACGATCAGGGCGATCGAAGCGTCGTTGGGATTATCGTATTCCCGGCCGGGCGCCAGAATGGTTATAACCGCGGTCCCAAGCGAATACTGCGCCCCGACTTCCGGCGTCGTATAATCCTGCTTCCGATCGTCAAGGGCCTGAATCAGCTTCCGGTATGTTTTGTTATCTTTTTCAAAATTGGAAATAAACACTTTGTCTATCTCAAACTTACCGATGATTACGGGCGCGCCGCCGATATGGTCGGCGTCCGGATGGGTCAGCACAAGATAGTCCAGTTTTTCGATTTTCTGTTTTTTCAGATAATTCTGAATCTGAGTGCCTTTGGAGTCGTCCCCCGCATCGATCAGCATAGCGTGTTCCCCGCAGATAATCAGCGTGGAATCGCCCTGTCCCACATCCATAAAGTACACTTCCATCTTATCCGGTCCCGCCGCGGAAGATGGGATGGGAACGGACAGACAGGCTCCGGTAAGAACTGCTGCCGCAAGCATCAGATTCATCAGTTTCCAACAGATCTTTTTCATGAATGTTCTCCTTTTCCGCTCTTTATCTCCCCCTGAAAAGGCTTTATCGCGGCGTCTTTGATTTTCTCTTTAAATACAGAAATCCGTGCGCAGGAATCTTTACCGTTCCGGCTTTCACCGTTTCCCCGGAAATCAGGTCGGCGTATGTCTCTTCCTGCTCCGATACGAGCGCCGTCTTTTCATATTCGCTGAAATTGAACAGGCCGAGCATCGTTTCATTCCCGTATGCCCTGCCGATGCCGAGCACGCTTTTATCTCCTGTTTCGATCGTCCATGTTTCCGCATCCGTCATGAATACTTTTTCCGATTTCCGAATCCGTTCCAGCCGGTCAAGCCGGTTGAAAATTTTTCCTTCTACGGTCTTTTCATCCGCAATGTTTTCGGCCAGCTTCCAGTTCATGGCACCGCGATGGATATAACGGGAATCCTGTGCCTTATCCGGGTCGTCCTTATAAGTATAATCGTTGACCTGGCCGATTTCGTCGCCGCCGTAAAGCACCGGTATGCCCGACTGCATGAACATATAGGCATGGAGCATGACATCCGTCTGAACCGCCCGTTCCATCGCTTCCGCATCCTGTTCGAACCCGGCTTTCTCGATTCCGCACATAGAAGCCGTCGTTCCGCAGAATCTGGCGTCTCCCGTCACAGGGTCGGCATTGTACAGCTCGCCCCGGCTGACGCTTTCTCCGGCATACCCCTGAAAATAATCGTTCAGATACTGTTTATGCGAACGTTCCGCAAATCCTTCCGCCAGCAGCGTTCCGTAGTCCAGTCCCCAGCCGATGTCGTCATGACAGCGCAGATAGTTCAGGAATACATATTCCTTCGGAAGACGGTTCACGATATCGAGCTGCCTTTTTAACAGGCGGGTATCCCGCGTCGCCACCGTATGCCAGGTGGTAGCCATTGTTGTTACGTTATAAAGCATGTGGCATTCCGGTTTATCGACCGTCCCAAAATAGGGAACCACCTTTTCCGGCTCCATAACGACCTCGCCGAGCAGCAGTATGCCGGGGCAGACAATTTCCCCGATCATACGCATCATGCGCACGATGGTATGTACCTGTTTCAGGTTCCGGCACTGTGTTCCAAGCTCTTTCCAGATATAAGGCACCGCGTCGATACGGATGATATCGATTCCCCGGTTGGCCAGATACAGGAAATTGTACATCATTTCATTGAACACGCGCGGATTTTTATAATTCAAATCCCACTGATACGGATAAAAAGAAGTCATCACATAATGATCGATTTCGGGCAGCCAGGTGAAATTGCCCGGCGCCGTCGTCGGAAATACCTGCGGCACGGTTTTTTCGTATTCATCCGGAATCTCCCTGTTATTATAAAAGAAGTAGCGGCTCATATATTCGCCGTCGCCCCGGCGCGCTTTTTTTGCCCACTCATGATCTTCCGAAGTGTGGTTCATGACAAAATCCATGCAGACATTCATTTTCCGCCGATGAGCGGCCGCCGTCAGGTCTTCCAGATCTTCCATCGTACCGAGATTTTCCTGCACCTTCCGGAAGTCGGACACCGCATAGCCGCCGTCGGAACGGCCTTTGGGCGTATCCAGAAAAGGCATGAGATGAATATAATTGACATTACATTTTTCCAGATAATCCAGCCTGCTTTCCACGCCTTTCATATTCCCGGCAAAATTATCAATATAGAACATCATGCCGAGCATATCGTTCTTCTTGTACCAGTCCGGCTGCTTCTCACGCCCGCAGTCCAGTTTTTTCAGCGCCTCGTTGCGTTCCTCATAAAATTCTTTCATCCGGCCGCACAGCTCCGCAAACATGGAGCCATTGTCGTACAGCTCCATATAGAGCCAGCGCAGCTCGTCAAAATGCCTTTCAAATCTTTTGGTATAAAGCTCCTCGGCTTTTTTTCCCATAATCCTCTCCCCTGCCCTTTCTTACTCGTTTTCAGCCTTTCTCCGGCCCGCCGCAACTCTTCCGCGTTCCCGGCCTTTCTACGGCCCGCCGCATCCTCATTTATCTGCCAGAAACGCTTCCACTTCCGCCCGCTCCGGCATCACGCGCAGCGCACCCTTTTTCGTCGTAACGATGGACGCCGCCGCATTGGCGAACCGCAGCATATCCCGCAGCTGTTCCTCCGTACATGCCTTACATTTTTCCGCAAAAAGGGCCCTGCCTTCATCAGCGTCTTCCGGCCAGTCCCCGGCCAGCAGATTTTCCAGCACATAGTTCAGGACGCAGGCGCAGAACGTATCGCCGGCCCCCGTAGTCTCCACGGTCTTCTCCTGTACAAACGCCGGCGTCTCCACCCGTTTTCCTTCCGTATAGGCACGGCTTCCCTCTTTTCCCATGGAAAGCAGAATCAGCGGAATCGAAAACCGCTCCCGAATCCAGTCGATGCCCTTGTCAAAATCTTCTTCCCCGGTCAGCCATTGTATCTCGTTATCCGATATCTTCAAAATCTGGCAATGCTCCATTCCATACAAAATCTGTTCTTTCGCATCTTCAAGACTTCCCCAGAGAGACTCCCGCAGATTAGGGTCAAAGGAAAGTACCGCGCCGCTTTCTTTCGCGGCATCGATTGCACGGCGGGTCGCGCGTTTGCAGTTCTCATGGGTCATGGACAGCGAACCGTAGTGGAAAATCCGGCTGTCCTGAATCAGCGCTTCATCCAGATCGGCTTCCTCCAGCATCATATCGGCCCCCGGATTCCGGTAGAAGGAAAATTCCCGGTCCCCGCCTTCCATCGTATGGACGAAAGCCAGCGTCGTCCGCACCTCTTTGCTTTTTTTCAGGCCGCGGGTGTCGATTCCCACATCCTGCAGCGCTTTTTCAAGCTGCTTTCCAAAGATATCCTCTCCGATCTTGCCGATAAAAGCCGGCTTTTTGGAAAGACGTTTCAGCATCGCCAGCACATTGCACGGCGCGCCGCCCGGATTCGCTTCCATCAGCGGATTTCCCTGTGCGCTCACGCCGTTCTCCGTAAAATCAATCAACAGTTCGCCCAACGCCGTAACGTCATATGTTTTTCTGCTCATATCCTTACCCCTCTCTTTCTTTGTACGCATTATTTGTCCGGCCGTTCACAACACAGGCGGTACGCGGCCGGCAAATCTCATTTTTACCAGCCGCGCGGTCCTGCATTTAACCGGTTGTCTCCCGCCGGTAAAGCACCGGCGTAATAATTTTATGAATCGGCTCTTTTAACGGAACCGGTTTTCTTTTCTTACGCTCCTCCATCTGCTCCACGAGCAGGCTCACCGCCTCATAGGCCAGTCTGTCGATCTGCTGCCCTACCGTGCTGATGGGAATGACGGCCTCCCGTGAAATGAGCGAGTTGTCAAAACCGACGATCAGATAATCGTCAGGCAGTTTTCCGTATTTCCGGAACAAAAGGTTCAGCAGAATATTGGCAAGCGTATCGCTGGATACAAAAATCCCCTTTTTCAACCCGCCATATGCGGTTTCCAGCAGTTCGAGCACGTCGGTCATCTGCGCCTTCACGTCTTCATGAATATGCCCAAATTCCCGCAGTATCAGTTTATTCCGCAGACCATGCTCCTCACAGAAACCGGTAAAACCCCAGATTCGCCCGCTGGCCGGAATCGCCTCGCTGCAGGGGCTGTTGATATGGAACAGAATATCGCAGTCGCATTTCGCCAGAAGGCCCGCCGCCTGATATCCTCCCATGTAATTATCCGTATTGACGCTGCAGATATGCCGGTCTTCCCGCTCGATAGCCACGATTGGGATTGGCAGTCCGGCCAGTTCTCTGGATGGAATGGTATGGCTCATAACAATCAGTCCTTCTATCTTATATGCAAGAAGTTCCTGAATATAGCTGCGTTCCGTCTCCTCCTTTTTATTGCCGGTAAAAACCAGAAATTTATAGCCAAATTCTTCGTAAGTGGATAAAATCCGGTCCAGCACCTCGGAATAAAAATGATAATACAGATCCGGAATGATTACGCCGATAAACTCCGTCTTACCGTTGGCCAGAATCCTCGCCACTTTGTTTTCCTTATAATCCAGCGCAACAAGCGCATCCGATATGATCTGCTGATTCTCAAGCGTCAGCGAATCGATGTCATTAAAATAACGGGAAATCGTTGTCTTGGAAAAATTTGTATATTTTGCAATGTCATCAAAAGTGACATTCTTCTTTTTCGCCATTAAAAGCCGCCCCCTTCCATATAAAAAGCAATGCCCGTCCGTTCCTGCTTTTCTGAAAGTTTCCCTCGAACCAAGTATAGCAAAAAGCCTTCCTTCAGGCAAGCAGAATCGGTAAAGTGACCGGTAAAGTAACCGGTTTTGTAACATATGACCAATTTCCATTTTTCAAAATCAGCACTTGTTACAAACTTTTATTTCAGGATTGACGAACCATTTTCCACATGCTACGATTAAACCATAAAGTAACCGGTTACTTAACCGATTACTTTACAAAAAACACGACACAAATTCAAACAGGAGGATTCAAGATGAAAAGAAAATCATTAGCGCGAATCTGTCTTCTGCTTTCACTGGCGCTGCTGCCGGCCGCACTCACGGGCTGCACGTTCGGTTTCGCCAGCGACCCGGATGACCCGAACGAAGAAGTCAGGGAAGAACCGATCGATACTTCGGTGGACACTTTCCGGTACGACCCGTCTTTGAGCGGAACGAGCATCACCCTATTAAACTCCAAAGCGGAAATTCAGGTTGCTCTCGAAAAAATGAGCGCCGAATACGAAAGCCGTTCCGGCGTACATGTGGAGGTGATGCCCGTCACCGACGGCGACTCGCCTTATACCAAAGTCGTCAGCCTGTATAATTCAGGCAACCCGCCCACGATGTCCATACTGGATACGACGGACGTCATCGCGCTGGCGGAGGAGAAGGCCGCCGATCTCACCGAAGAGCCCTGGACGGCGGAAGCCGAAGGTTATCTGACCGAGGTAAACGGGAAAATATACAGTTTTCCGCTCTGTATCGAAGGACGCGGCATCATCTATAACCGGGCCGTCATCGAGGAAACGCTGGGCGAGCCTTTTGACCCGTCCAAGATCACCACGCTTGCAGACTTTACCGGACTTTTGGACCGTCTTGTCGCGGCCGGCATGGAAAGGCCCCTGTCCCTCGCCAAAGAAGACTGGTCACTGGGAGCCCATCAGCTGCAGTATATTTACGAAACCTACAACGGCACTTCCGAAGGCGCACAGGAGGCCATCGGACAGATCAAGGCCGGAAAGCTCGATTTGAACGATTATCCGAGAATGAATGAATTTCTGGATGCGTTCGATGTCCTGAAAAAATACAACGTATCCGCCAAAGACCCTCTCGGAGCCGATTACGATGAAATGGCAATCGACCTCGCGGACGGCAAAACGGCTTTCTGGTTCAACGGAAACTGGGCATGGCCGAATCTTTCGGAGGCCGGCGCGGAAAACGAAGATGCCTACGGTTTTCTTCCCTATTTCATGAATAACGACCCGGATGATTTTGTCAATCGTAAAATTCAGGCCTCCCCTTCCAAACAGGTCATGCTGGACGGCCAGATGGCTTCGGACAAAGAACAGGCGGCCGCAAGAGAATTTCTAAACTGGATCGTTTACAGCGAAATCGGCCAGCAGATGCTTGTAAAGACCTGCAGCATCATTCCGCCGTTTCAGAACAACCCTTATGAACCAGGCGACCCGCTGAGCCGTGATATCTATGCGAAGGTTCATGAGGACGCGGCATTCAACGCTTCCGCCATCGTGCCGAACGACCACTGGGCCGTGCTCGGCGCGGCAATGCAGAAATATCTGGCGGACAGAAGCGGCCGGCAGGAACTCATAAACTCCATCCAGGCATACTGGGAGGAACAGGAATAAAAGCATTTGCTTCCATCAAAACCAAAAGGAGGTTCAAACGATATGAAATCAAAAAGCAACGGAAAAGATTTCTGTACATTCGCATTACCCGGCCTGTTCTGCTTTCTCGCAGTCGTCATCGTGCCATTCCTTTACGGCGTTTACCTGACGCTGACGGACTGGAACGGCGTATCGAACGAAAAACATTTCATCGGCCTGAAAAATTTTGCGCTCGTCATCAGGGATACCCAGTTCTGGTCGTCTCTTCTGCTGACCTTCCGCTACGTTATTTTCGTCGTCATCATCGTAAACGTCATCGCCTTTGCGATCGCCTGGCTTTTGACGAGGGGCATCAAGGGCCAGAACTTTTTCCGGGCAGGCTTCTTTACACCGAACCTGATCGGTGGTATCGTATTAGGATATATCTGGCAGTTCGTCTTTTCCAGAGTTTTCGTCAGCATCGGCGATTCCACCGGATGGAGCGCTTTTGAAGCATCCTGGCTTTCCGACCCCGGAAAAGCATTTGCCGCGCTCGTGATCGTGTCCGTATGGCAGTTGTCCGGTTACATGATTCTGATCTATGTGGCGGGCTTCATGGGACTGAGCGAAGACGTCCTGGAAGCGGCCGGCATCGACGGCGCCTCCGGCTTTGTCAAACTGAAAAATATTATTATGCCGCTGATGATGTCCTCCATAACCATCTGCCTGTTTTTAACGCTTTCCCGCGCTTTCATGGTATACGACGTAAACCTGTCCCTGACCGCGGGCGCACCCTATGGCACAACGGAAATGGCTGCGATGCACGTTTATGAAAAAGCCTTCACTTCAAGGCAGTTCGGCGCCGGGCAGGCGGAAGCGCTGGTTCTTTTCATCATCACCGCATGCGTCAGCGGTCTTCAGGTATATCTGACGAAGAAAAAGGAGGTCGAAGCATAATGAAACAGACAACAGTCGGCGGAAACCGCAAAAAAATAATCAACGCACTGATGATGGCCGGATTAATCGTCATTTTTATCGCCTATATGTTTCCTTTCGTCATGGTGGTGATCAATTCCCTGAAACAGAAGCGCGATATCATCAAAAGTCCTTTTTCCTGGCTTTTTACGATCAAGGGCCTGTCCTTTGACAACTTCGTAAAGGCGTTTACCCAGATGGACTTTCTGAATGCCTTTAAAAACTCTCTCATCGTCACCGTTTCGGCAACGGCGCTCGTAACGCTACTGGCCGCGATGTTAGCCTACTATATCGTGCGCCATAAAAACTGGATTTCCAACATCACCTTTGCCCTGATGGTGGCTTCCATGATCATCCCCTTCCAGGCGATCATGATTCCGCTCGTCAGCATTTACGGCGGCACGCTGAACATACTGAACCACAGACTGACGCTGATTTTCATGCACACCGGATTTTCCATGGCGATGTCGGTCTTCATGTTCCACGGCTTTTTGAACGGCAATATCCCGATCGCGCTGGAGGAAGCCGCCTATATCGACGGCTGTACCCACGCCCAGACCTTTTTTAAGATCGTTTTTCCGCTGTTGAAGCCGATTATTTCCACGATGGTCATTTTGAACGCGCTGGCATTCTGGAACGATTTCCTGCTGCCCTCCCTCGTCCTGACCGATAAAAAACTGCTGACGCTGCCCCTGTCCACCTACAGCTTCTACGGAACCTATTCCGCGGACTACGGCACGATCATGGCCGGGCTGCTTCTGTGCGTCATCCCGATTCTCGCTCTGTATGTGGCATTGCAGAAACAGATTATCAACGGAGTGGTGGCCGGAGCCGTTAAATAACATCACGGGAAGGGCTTGCTTTGCAGGCCTTTTCCTGAAAAAGAAATAAGTAAAAGAAAGGCATGATTTCCATATGAAAAAAGATACGCTGCATTTAAAGGCTCCCGGCAACTGGATGAACGACCCGAACGGCTTCATATATTACCGGGGAAAATATCACCTTTTTTACCAGCATTTCCCCTATGCTCCCGTATGGGGAACGATGCACTGGGGTCATGCGGTCAGCGAAGATCTGGTGCATTGGGAACACCTGGACATTGCTCTTTTTCCGACCAAATATTACGACCGCAATGGTGTCTTCTCCGGAAGCGCGCTGGAAAAAGACGGCGGATTATATCTTTATTACTCCGCCGTCCGCTATCTGGAAAACGACCCGGAAAACATCCATGTGTCGCTGCCGGAACAGTTCGAGACCAGTCAGGCCATGATCGTTTCCAAAGACGGCTTCCATTTCGACAACTGGCACGACAAGAAGCAGATTATCCCGGTTATCCGGGATGAAGAAATCGGTCATCCGATCAATACGAGAGATCCGAAAGTCTGGCGGGAAAACGGAAACTACTATATGATTCTCGGCAGCACATGCGGCGGTCAGGCCGGACGCGTCCTCTTCTACCGGAGTGCGGACGGCCAAAACTGGGAATACGCTTCCCAGTACCGGCATGAAGGATTCGGCAAAATCGTGGAATGCCCCGACCTGTTCCCTCTCGGAGACTCCCATGTATTCATCGGCTCTCCGATGTGCATCGGGAAGCCCGGCGAGGGATATGAGCACCATTCCCTTTGCGCGGCTGCCTCCTTCGATGCGGAGACCTGTTCCCTGCGTCTGACGGGAAAATTACAGTATATCGACTACGGCATGGATTTATACGCCCCGCAGACGAATCTTGACAAAGACGGCAGGCGCGTTCTGACCGCCTGGATGCGGATGCCGGAAGCCGTTTCACCGGACGGCGGAAAACCCTGGAACGGCATGATGTGCCTTCCCAGAGTCATCGAAATGAAACGCGGACATATTTATTTCCGGGTGCATCCGTCGGTGGAACAATACTTTTCCGATGAAATGACGACGGCGGAATATGCCGCTGCCGTATCATCCGGCCTCCCCCTGCGCATTCAGACTTCTCTTTCCGAAGGCGAAAGCCTGGAAATCGGCGGTTACCGGATATGGGTCGAAGACGGTACTCTGAAAACGGACCGAAGCCGCGTTTTCGGGAATATCACCGGACCCGCCCTGACAGCTTCCATCCCTGAAAACTGCCGCTGCCATGAACTGGATATCTTCGTGGAGCCAAATCTGATCGAAATCTTTACAGGCGGCGGAAAATACGTGATCAGCCATGTAGTGTACGGTCTTGGGGACTGGCTGAACGGAAAGGTTACCCGGATATTCCGGCACATCAGTCCGCCGCCCGCCGCCGCTCCATTTCCATCATGCTCTTATAACTGATGATCGTTTCCTCTTCCGTATGAAAAAGCAGGCCGCGGCGAAAAGTCTCCACTATGTGGAGACTTTTCGCCGGACATAATCGCAGACGAAAAAGGGAAACGCCGCGATCAGCAGCAAAAATACCGTCAGCACATCCCATCCGTCGAGCATAGGCTCCGAAATCAGGACGGACAACGCTCCGTTTATGATGAACAAAAACGGAACCGCCAGCAAAAAAGTCATACCGGACGCCACGAGTTTTCGTCCCGCAAACTTTTTAAAAAGACCGACGGACAGCCAGAGGTACAGGACAGAAATTGCCGCCATTATCCCGCCGGTCGAAAATACCGCACGCACGTGAAGCAGACTGCCCAGCACATATAAATATGGAAAAATAAAAAGGCTCAGTGAAATGCAGCTTCCGACAATTCCCTTTTTTCCGAACATTATGACCGGAAATAACACAACCCATGCCAGAAGAACGGAACTGATCGGAATAAGCGACCATGTCAGCCGTTTCGTTATTGCCAGATCGCATATCACGCATACGGCCGCCCCGATGAGCAGCGTACAGGAAAAAATAATCGAAATCACCGCATTTCTGTTGATATGGTTCTCATCTCTTCTTTTCAGTTCCAACAAATTTTCATCCGCTTTCTTTTCATACTTCTCATAATCTTTTTCCATTTTGAATTCCTCCCCGCTCAAAAGCTCATTGACCGTAATCCCCAGAATTTCGCATAACTGCAGCATAATGGAGGAATCCGGCATACATTTTCCCGTTTCCCATTTAGAAACCGCCCTGTCCGTGATATTCAGTTTTTCCGCCAGCTGCGCCTGCGTCAGTTTCTGCTCTTTGCGGCACCTGGCAATAAATTTTCCGATATCCGACTGATTCATTTAACAGTTCTCCTTTCGCAATTACTATGGTATATTTTAATGAAAATTTTACAGCAGAACGTCTGAAAAATACACAAACCGCTGGTTGAGTCCGGGTCTGACCGGGTTGAAACCGCTATTTTTGTAATAACACAACGCAACGCCAAATTGACAAAGCGCCACTTGCACAGGATAGTAAATAACATTATAATTTATTAACATTGACGCATCACAAATCAGGAGGTGTCACATGAATTTAGGAGAAAAAATTTTCAAATTGAGAAAAGAAAGAGGTCTTTCGCAGGAAGCGCTTGCCGAACAGCTCGGAACAAGCAGACAGGCCGTCAGCAAGTGGGAAAACAATCAGGGATTCCCGGAAATGGAAAAGCTCTTGCAGCTATCCAATCTGTTTGAAGTTTCCGTAGATTTTCTGCTCAAAGACGAAAAAGCGGAAACCGAAAGTTCCGAAAAAGGCTACTATGTGAGCAGAGAATTTGCAAGGGAATATCTTGCAAACGCCCAAAAGGAAAACCGGTATATGGGCTTTTGTTTCCTCTTCTGGGCATTTACCGGGATTCCCTATGCCATCTTTCCCAGCCATACGGCATTGCGCATGCTGGGAATATCCGTCTGCATCTTTCTGGGAATCCTCGCATGGATTCTGGCTCTGTTTTCGGAACAGGATAAATTTAAGATTCTGCGCCGGGAACCGCTGCTTTTCGATTATGAAGTCCTGAAAGAGCTGTCGTCAGAGTACAGGGAAATCGAGAAAAAATGCCGCTTTGTGGCGATTCCAGGCCTTTTTCTGTTCATTGCCGGCATGTTGATAATTTCCTTTACCGCAAGCGGAAAGATTCCCTGGTCGGCTTATCATTCCCTTGTTTTTCTTGGATTTGCCGTCGGTCTGGCCGGTTTTGTCTGGTCAATCGGAAAGATGGAATCATACGAATTGCTTGTCAAAAACGAACAGTATTCTTCCCGCCTTCTGTTCCGGCTGAAGAAAAGACTTCGGGAAAAACTGGACCGGCTCTAAAAGCCCTATTTTCCGTCCGCAAAGGCCGCCGCTTCTTTGAGCCACGATAAAAGCTCTTCATCGAGTTCTTTTACATCCGACAGCAAAAGATGGTGCGTCCAGCGATTGGGGTATGGTTCCGATACCGCCTCAATCCTGGACGAATCCAGCCTGCGGTTCAGTCCGAGCGTCACCACAATCCAGGCCGCCGGACAGTCTTTCTTTTTCCGCACTCCCATAAAGGAAACACAGGCAAACAGGTGCTTATTGTAAAATGAAATCTGGCTCTTCCGGACTGTTATCCTCACGTTCCCGATTTCTTTCAGCACGAGTTCTTCCAACGCCTCATACAGGGGAAGCGCCTCCATATGCTGATTGAAGAAAAATAAAATATCCTCATTCATGTCTGTCCGTACTCCTCTTCGCACCATTTCGCTATTTCCGCAATCAGCGGAAGCGGCAGCGGCTTGTCATAGGGAAACTGAATCGCTCCTTTGCTTGTTTTATATGCCGTCAGCCTGTCCGCAAACGCTTCCACAGCCTCCGGGCCGGGATAAAGGCCGATATGCTTCTGAAACGCCGCAAATTGTATCAGATTCCGTTTCTTCCGGTAAGTCGGCATACTCCACGATATTTTTTCCTCTGCTTCCGGCAGCGCCGCCCGAACCGCATCATTCACCTGCCGCAGATACGGCTTCGCGTGTTCCGGCTGCCGTTCCATATATTCGGCGATCGTTTTCGGCGCTTCCCCGCAATAATGATCCTGGTTTGTATGCGCGAATGTGCGGCCGCATTTGGGACATTTCCATTGATTCCCCCGTAAGATTTTTTCCATCGGCTTTCCTTTGGCCAGTTCATCGATCAGTTTATCCAGATACCGGATTTCCCGCATCAGCGGTTCTTCGATCTCTTCCACGCGCACGCCGCAGACAACGCCTTTTATCAGATTTCTGTCCGGATTCGGTTTCGGCGCGTTTCGGAAAAAGTCTCCGTATGTGGTAGAGTTTTGCAGCATTTTCTCGATTTCTTCGGCAGTATAACCGGTCAGCCAGCATATAATCCGGTCAACCTCTTCCTGCGTTCTTCCCTTTTTTTCCGCCTTCGCAACCAGCAACGGGTAAATTTTCGCGAAGCTCATTGCATAAACTTTTTCATTGTCCATAGAATTAACTCTCTTTCCCGATGCCGAAAATCCTCTCCGTATTCTTCTTTGCGTTTTCCAGCAGCACATCTTCCGGCACCTTCATATGCTTTGCCAGTTCCCGTACAACATACACGATATTCTGCGGTACATTGATTCTGCCCAGCCCGTTCACATTCTTCGGCGTAAGATAGGGCGCGTCCGTTTCCACAAGGATTCTGTCGAGGGGAATCAGGCGGACTGCCTCCCGCAGTTCCTTCGAACGCTTATCATCACAAATCCAGCCGGTAATACCGATGGAAAATCCCATCGCAAGATATTGCTCCAGCGTGGCTTTATCGCCGGTAAAGCAATGCACTACCGACTTCCCGCAGATATCCGGATGCTTCTTAAACCGTCTGATAAAATCAGCGGACGCGCTGCGCTCATGCAGAAACAGCGGTTTGTTCAGTTTTTCCGCGATCACGATCTGCTTTTCCAGACATCTTATCTGGTTTTCCTTTGAGGAAAACATCCTGTCATAATCCAGGCCGCATTCGCCTACCGCCGCCACTTTCGGGTTTTCGGAGACAATCTGTTCAATCATCTGAAAATCTTCCTGTTTTGCCCGGTCGGCATTATGCGGATGGATTCCGGCTGTCCCGAAAGCCTCATGGTTTTTCACAAACCGATCGATCTGCCGGTTCTCCTTCGCATCCGTTCCGGTCAGGATACAGCATACCCCATTGTCTCCCGCTTCCCGGATTATTTTTTCCGGGTCCGGAAACTGTTTACAAAATAAATTCAGTCCGATATCATAATATTTTATCTGCATGGATACCCTCAGTGAACAAAGGGATCTATCCCCTTGTTCATTGAGGGTATCCCTTTTAATATCAAATTTTTTTCAGAAATCAGTTACGGACAGACTCCGATCATGACGGTACCCGCCGCATGTCTATTATATCTCAGTTTTTTCCTCAAGACAACCGCATACCGACTATTGGCAGGCGCCTTTTGTGTTTGCAAACTTCTCAAATGCCTCTTTCATATGCAGATAGTTCTGTCTCTGGTTCCGTATGCGTTTCCCGTTCTTTTCAAAACCGGGCAGCCATTTCTTCAAAAGCCCTTCCGTGTCCTTCTTTACCGCATATCCTACCAGCGCGACAAACGACGGCCTGTTTTCGTCGGCTAAAAAAGCGGAATCGATATCTTCGATCGCTTCCGAGATATCGTTGGCTACTATTTCATACAGCTCCACATCTTCGTCTGTCACGCCTTTGTCCACATATTCCGCGATGATCTCTTTGGATGTGACCTTCCGGCCGTTCACGCAAGCGGCTTTCTTTTTCCGGCCGGCCTGCAGAAATTCCGTCATAAGCCCTTCCAGCATTTCCAGTTTATCGGCGATGACAGGCTTATCCTTCGTGCTCAGTCCCTTACCGATTTCATCGAACAAAAGGCCCTTCTTATTTCTTCTGACAGGGCGCAGATTCTCTTTAAAGTTTCCAAGAAATGCGGCAAACTGCGCATCTTTTAATCCGAGCCCGGCGAACTTCCCGAACAGGGTCAGAAAAAGAAAAGAATCCTTTTTGTTAAAAATATCCCTGATATCTTCTGTTATAATCCCCTCCAGGCGCCGCAGATATGCCGCAAAATTTTCAAATTCCACATCCGACGCATGGTCATTCAGATACTGGCAGATCGCTTTGGGCTGTTTCTTCCAGTCCGCAAAATGATTCATGCACATCAGAGATTCCACGATAATCCTCTCGACACCGCCCTTTGCCCTGTCCTTTTCGGAATAACTGCTGCTTTCCAGAAAGAACCTGCTTTCCGCAATCTGACGGATGCGTCCCGCAAATTTGTCGATATAAGTAAAGGCCCTCTGATCCGTATTCATGGCCACATGATTGTTATACCGCTTGATGTATCCCGAAATCCTGCTGCCGTCACAGCACTCATGAATAACCGTCTCGATCTGATATTCGTCAAACTTTTCTCTTAATTCTTCCGGCAGTTTTTCATAGGTTTTGTTTTTGATATCGAACAGGCTGTCTTCATAGACGACTTTTCCATTGCTTCCGATCACCTTTTTCTTATACGGTATCAGGGCATTTTCTATGGAAGACGTTATTTTGTAATTCCCTTCCCGGAACTTTCTCAGAGCCGCCGTTCTGCACCCGCCGTCTACAATATGCAGTTTCGAGTTCTCTTCCTCTCCCAGAATGATCGGCGGAATGTAATCGTCCGTCAGCACGGTGACGATCAGTTCGTTGATCTGCTCATTATTCCATGCAAAATTCCGCTGAACATCGGCGTTATTGTCTATATCGCCCTTTTTATTCTTTTTCAGATACATATCCAGTGTATATGTCTGCTTACGAGGTCTTGCCATTTTACCATACTCCCTTCCCGGCCCGCGCGTCAGGCTTCTTAACGAAACAACAGGCATTGCCGTGCATAAGACTTATCAAAACAGTACGGAAATATTCCGATAGGAATGAATCGCCGCCTTGCAGTCCGCGTACTCCTTTCCGCTGATCTGCAGTTTTTCCCTGATTTCATCCGGTGAATACCCTTCCGTCCGCATATGCAGCACGTCTTTCTGCAGGCCGGAAAGCCGTCCGAGATACGACAGCATCCGCTGACTGTATCGCTCTTTATCTTTTTCCAGGATTTCTCTTTCCATGTCAAAATTTCCGACAAGCATATCGCCGATCGTCGTTTCCGCATCCTCCCCGACGGGCATATCGATCGATATGGTCATCCTGTCCGCCCGGCGTTTTTCCCTGTTTCTTTTTGTCATTTCTGTTTTAATCCTGTTAGACAGACAGGCATATAAAAAACTTTCAAACGACTGTGAGTGGTCATATTTTGCCATAACATCCACGAAAACCTCGTTCGCCAGCGAATAAAAATCATCCAGATCTTTATCCGCAAGCCCGCCGAAATGCACTAATATCCCATCAACCATTCTGCGAAGCTTCCCCGCATTGTCCGCATAATACATCCTCAATATCTGTTCCATTCTCCGACCCTTCCCCTCTGTTTTTCTTATATAAGCAGTATAGAACGTATGTTTGTTTTTGTCAATACCATTTCCGAACATTTGTTCTTTCCCGTTTGTTCCCTTTTGGACTGGTTCTTCTGCCGGCGTTTTATAAATTTGGAACTTTTCCGCTTCCAAAAAGAGAAATAAAAACTATCACACCAAAAAGGAGGCATTTACAAAACCTATGAACGGAACATTTTATCACACAGGACTTCATAAGACCGGATTTTATCAGGCGGCGCATACAACTTTCGGCGGGAAAATCCGTTTCAGCGATTTCAACCGCAAAATAACGATGTCGGAAATGGCCGACAGAATCAGGTCAGATCAGAGCTTTGACGAACAATGCCGGAAAAATATGGAAAAAAAACAATACAGGGAGGCAAACGGACATGAACACAATGCTGCATACACTGATTAAAATTCCCATAAAGGACCTGATCGGCCGGAACTTTGACATGCAGGCCGACAGGGAAACGGAAATAAACAAAGGATATCTGGTGTCACAGGGCGACTCCCTTTTATTCGACCAGATCGAAAGACTGCGCGGAAAGCCGTCTTTACATATTGAAGAAGTGATTCTCGTTTCCGCCGTAAAAAATCCCCGCCAGGAGAAGGAATTGCGGCATCTTTTGGAAAAAGGCTTCCGGTACAACGGCGTCCATTACGCCCGTTTCGGGAAATCCGCTTCACAGGGCAAGGAAGGGATCACCGCATTTGTATGCGACGGTATTTTCGATGAACTGTACCGCATTACGCAGATGGATATTCCGGTCAAAGAATGCGTTATTTCCAAATATGAGGCCCAGCGGTGCCTGGTATTCAGCTCTTGTACGCTCATCCGCGATTATATGCCGAACATCGTCATCATCGGAGAGTATGAAAAAATCCTTCCCGATCAGCTCATCAAATATGTGACGGAACGGGAACGCGAATTTACCGACCCGGAAACGGGCGAACGCAGGAGCTATACCGCGCGGGAAATCGAGGAAGGTTATAAAGACCTGAAACTTTCCCCGTTCGACGGTTGCGGCTGTCATGAATGGGACTTTACGGAACGGATCAGCGCACAGCTCGGTCTCGACTATAACGCCGTCGGCGCGCAAATCCGCCTGCCCTTTATCAAAGGCTATTCTGTTTACGTACCCTTCCGGCAGATCTTAAAAACATGGGGATATGAATACATCACGGATATTTACGGCAGCCGTCATCCGATCGATACCATCGACTGTATCTGGAACACATCCATGTTCAAGGGACACGGGATTTTTCTGGAAAAATACGGCCGGAACGCATGGAACGAATACATGAATACCCTGAAAAAGTATGCGTTCAAGCTGGGTATCAGCAAATACAGCCACCATATCCGGCACATCAGTCCGTATACCCGCATGAATTTCCAGTATCTGCAATGTCTGGATTTGTGGAACCCGAAATACATCGCCCATTATGAAAAAAAAGGAACGGACAGTTACGATATCCTGGACGGCAGTAACGCCGGAAAAATAATCAACCTCGCCAAATACACAACTTCCCTGTTTGAGAAAATCATACGGGGCGACAAATTTTATACTTTCAGGTTTCTGGGAATCACGGACACCGAAGATTACGAGCCGGAAAGCAGATACCTGGAAGCCGCGCTGCAAAATGACAGCATGTTGCAAGACCCGGCCATCAAACAGTTTTTATACCGGAAACTGAAAAAAGCCATCGACGAAGCCAAAACCGGAAAGATATACTGTTCCGGTTTCTACCATACCGGCGTCGGCGACATGATCGGCTATTTACAATACGCGGCCGGCCTGGAACCCACGGGCTGTCTGAAGGAAGGCGAACTGTACAGCGCCAACTTCGACGGCGGCGGTCTCGTATCGTTCCGCTCGCCCTTAATCGACCCTTCCGAAGTCAACCGGATTAAAAATGCCCCAAACGCCCTGACCGGCCAATGGCTCCGCCATTTCAAAGACCAGGACATCGTCATGTTTAATCTGTATGACGCCTCCGCTCCGCAGCAGGGCGGCGCGGATTTTGACGGAGACATCTTTTTGCTGTCTGACGACCCGGTCCTGATCGATTCCAAAATCGACAAGAAAATCATTCTCGATATGGAAGACAAAGTTACCGCCCGTTCCAAACCGTATACCGCCGAAAATCTCACCGACTACGAAGTCATGACGAGAGATTCCCGAATCGGCGAAATTACCAACGTGGCGACCAGCATCGAAAACAAATACACTACCGACGAAAATATCCGAAAACTGTATGAGGATGATATTTCCCTGCTCCGCGTTTTTCAGGGAAAAGAAATTGACTTTTTAAAAACCGGACTGCGCTGGCATATGAACGGCAGGATGCGAAAATATCTGGACAGACTGCCCTTTTTTCTCCTGTATCATTATCCGGCCAAGATGAAGACCTACCGTTCGATCGCGGAAAAAAACAGACGGGCCGAAAAAGAGGAAGACAAAGCGCCCTTAAACGCCTATCATTCTCCCTCTCCCATGAACGAACTCTGCGAGTACCTCTGCGCGTGGGAGAAAAAACAGGTCCTCTGGAACCACGATATCGGCGCCCTGACCGCCATAAGACCGCTGATCATCGATACCGCTCTGGATTTATCGGACAGAAAAATAAGCCGGATCTGCCGGAAATATATCAATCAATACGCGGCTGACCTGAAACAGCACATCAGTTCCCGTACGGAAAAGTTCGATGCCGCAAACGAAAAACTTTACCGCGAAGAGACCACCGCCTTTTATAGGAAGAAACTGCTCGAAGAAATTCAGGGCAGAATGTCTCCGGCTGACGAACGTCAGGCTGACGACTGCCCGATAAACGGTCGTCCGGCTGACAACTGCACGATAAACGAACGTCCGGCTGACAGCTGCCCGATAAACGGTCGGCCGGCTGACAACTGCTCGATAAACGGACGTCCGGCTGACAGACATCCGATCGACGAACGCCTGATCGCAAACTATGTCATCAGCGCTTCTTATGCTTCCGTTTCCGTCAGCAAAGCGTTCGCATGGTCGGCCTACGGCGCATATATCATTGAAAATCTGCAAAAACATACACAGCCGGGCGAAGCCGTCTCCATCCGGGAAGTTCCTGCCGGAACGGAGGGCGCTTACGAATATCTCGGAAAATACTACCGCTTTCAAAGGAGTGATACCAATCAGCATGAATGAAACGATGTTCTTATACGAAATTCTGGAAGATTACAAAGAGGCCGGCACACAGGAGGAAAAAGACGATATCTTCAGCGCCTTCTGTGCTTCTGTCTGGTCTTCCGCCAACAAACGCAGAATCTACACGAAGTCCATCCGGTTCCATGTGCGGAAAGATCTGTTATGTACGGAGACCGGACAGGTCTTCGATGCCTGGTCGGACGTCGAATACAAATATTATAAATCCATGACCAGAGACGATGACTGGCATTCCATTCTCAGACAAAAAATTAACAATCTTTATACAAGGCATTTTGATAAAGAAGTCATTCCGGACAGGGAATACATGGACTTACTGAAAACGCCCAAACGGCTGTATTATGAATGGACGTCCGGCATCGACATGGACGCCGGAACCGTTACCGAACTGATCGACGACGCAATGGACCGGGCTGAGAAAGTAAAAGCCCGCCTGCAGACGGAAAAAATGTCCCTGTCCTTTCACGACTACAAAAAGATCGTCGAAGATTTTCTGAAAACGGGATTTGACAACTGTAAGCTCATCGAAGAGTACGAAGACGATTCAAAACTTTCGGGTTGTCTCGATTTTTTAACCGAAGACCATTTTTACGTCGCTTATCTGTGCCGGACGCTGGAACACCGTTTCCGGAATTATCAGAAAGCCTTTTACGGGGTCCGGCGCGGGCATGGCAACCGCTACACCCGGTGCGTTCGTTGCGGCGCCCTGATCGAAAAGACAAATAACCGCGCCAAATACTGCAGAGACTGTTACAGAAAGGTCAATCAGGCCGATGCCGGAAACCGCATGCGGAAATACAGAAGCAAGGTTACTTTTTAGAAAAAGCGTCCTTTCTCCGCGTAACAAGGGCATTTCCGCCGGATTTTACGGTGTTATATATCAGAGGTGGAAAGAATTGCCGCTTTTCTTACGCAGGCGGCGGTACTGCCATTCGGCGGTATCGTCGTCTGTCCTCTCTCAGTGGACAGGGGCGCAATCCACTGTAAATATTCATCAACCCGATCAGAACAAACAGACAGGTGATCAATTATGAAAATCAACGACAATTTTGACGCTTTAAAAATCTACGGCGGCGACAGCTACCGGCTCAATGACAGACTGTCCATCCGCCAGCCGACCCTGAACGAAATCAAATTATACGGCGAAAACAGGTATTTCAGCATGATACATACGCTGTGCGCGGTCGGCGCGGACTTAAAATGGCAGCTGCACGATATCGGCATCGACTACACGAAAATTTCCGATTTCGAACTTTTCTATTCCATTCTGTCCGTCAAATACACAAAAGACGATACCCGCATACTGTTCGGCGATTCCCTGGACTTTTCCCAGATGAAAATGACTTTTCATAAAGAGCTTCAGGAAGACGTTATGATGCAGAACTTTGCGGACGGAAGCTATATACAGATCGACAAATATCTGTATGCCTCCATCGTCGGCGTATTGCGGCAGATGCACAGGCTGAAACGCAATGATGAACTTCCGGGAAATGAAATGACCCGCCAGATTCTGATCGACGACGCACGAAACGAATATGAAGAGAACAAAGACAAAGCCTCCGGCTCATGCCTTTTACCCCTGATTTCCACAATGGTGAACTCGGAAGGCTTTAAACGGGACGATACGACCGTCTTTCAAATGAAAATACGCGCTTTCATGGACAGCGTGGCCCGTATCAGCAAAATTAAAAATGCCGAACTGCTTTTACAGAGCGGCTATTCCGGTTTTGGCGTAAACCTGGCCAAAATCGACAAAGACGTTTTAAATTATATGGGCGAGCTCGATTAAACAAGAGCCCCCAAACTTTTTAATAAGGAGGAACTAAATATGAACGTAAACGAATTAATTCTCGACAAGGTGCGCAGCCTCATTTTTACCGATCTCGCTGACGGTTCCGTCATCGGGCGTCTTACCAAACTGGAGGAACCCAGTTTACAGACAGCCGCAGAAGGCGAAGATATTACGGATGCACAAGGTGCTCTGATCACCAAGCTGTTCCGGGCAAAAACCGGCAAATTTACCGCTAACAATTCCCTGTTCAGCGTGGATCTGCTCGCATTGCAGTACGGCGCTGACAAAGAACTCGCCAGCGAATCCGACAAAATCATCGTTCCCATCGAGGAAATCCTGACCGTGGAAAATGGCAAAATTACGCTCTCCCACATGCCGTCTTCCGAAATCAGACACATCTACAAACTGGAAAGCGGCCAGCTCGCAACAAAGTATACGCTCGGCGCCGCTGCAAGCGAGACGGAATTTTCCATTTCCGATCAGGAAATTACCGTTCCCACGGGCATAACCGGCAAGATTTATGTGGAATATGAATACGAATCCGCTAACGCGGTACGCGTTAAGAACAGCGCGGAAAAATTCCCCGAAGCAGTCGGCGTCAAGATTTTCGCAATCTTCAAAGACATGTGCAATGAAAATGTCAAATACGCCGGAACGATCGTTGCCAGAAGAGGCAAAATCGATTCATCCGCAATCGAAACGGCGCTTACCGGAACCGGTAAACACAGCTTCAGCATCGACTTTATGAAAGACTACTGCGACGACTCCGTCGACGGCGCAGATCTGTTCAGCGTAATCATTGCCGAATAATCCCGCAACAGCCAATGGGCGGCGCTTTCCGCGCCGTCCCTGCAAAAAAGGAGCTTACTCACCATGGAAACCGGGAAAAAAATAAACCACTGGTGCGTCCTGTGCGGCGCCGGGTATCACAGCTGCGACCTGTGCAGCAAAACCACCGCTTTCACCCCCTGGCGGACGCTGACGGACACCCTCGAACATTTCAGGATTTTTATGGTATTGAAAGATTACAACAATCAGATAATCGACAGAGAACATGCAAAAGAACTGCTGTCCGCCCTCGATCTGTCCGGTCATGAAACGTACCGGGAAAGCGCCCGCAGACTGCTGGCGGATATCTATGGCGGCCTCCCCATCGAAAGGAGGCATGACGTTGAATAAAAATGCGTATTCAACCGTTGATTCCATGCGCGACGCAGCGCGCGGACAGGCACAAATATGAAATCAATTTATCTGGATCATGCGGCGGCAGCACCGCTCTCCGATTCCATGAAAAACTACCTGATCTCTCTGCTGCCGGTATACGGCAACCCCTCTTCTCTCCACACCGTCGGCGTACGGGCCGGCCAGCTCATAACGCAGGCAAGAGCATCCGTTGCCGGATTTTTGAACGCCGCACCGGATGACATTTTTTTCACCGGCGGCGGCTCGGCCGGCAATACGCTGGCCGTCAGGGGCCTCGTAACAGACAAACCGCCGGCCGGCCAATACGAAGTCTTCTATTCGCCGACCGCCCACAAATCCATGCTGCTGGCCTGTGAATCCTGTACATACCATACGCCGCTTACCGTTAATTCCTTCGGGGAAATATCCCCAACCGCTCTTGATGATCTTCTCTCCGCACACAACCGCCTTCGCCCTTTTGTCTGCATCGAAGCGGCCGGTTCGGAAACCGGCACCATCCAGGACATTGCCGGAATCGGCTCTGTCGTCAAAAAACATAACGGCCTTCTGCTGGTAGACGCCACCGGCTACATCCCCTCTTACCCGGTCGATATGGGCCTCTGGGCCCCTTATGTGGACATGCTGACCTTCAGCGGCCACAAACTCCACGCGCTGAAAGGCGTGGGCGTCCTCTGGAAACGCCGCGGTATCAGGCTGTCTCCCCTGATTTACGGTACGCAGGAAAGAGGGCTTATCGGCGGCACGGAAAATACATTCGGCATCGCCTCTCTCGGCAAAGCGGCCGCAGACTACGACTACGCTTCCATTACCTCCCGCCACAGAGATTATGTATACGAATACATCGTCCGCCGCATACCGGACTGCACGCTCGTCGGCGCTCCCATATCTTCCGGGCGCAGACTCCCCCGCCACCTGTATCTGTGCTTTCATGGCATCGAAGGCGAATCCCTGATGATACTTCTCGATCTGTACGGGATTCAGGTATCCACCGGTTCGGCCTGCAGTCAGAAAAACCCTGCTCCCCCTGCTGCCCTGCACGCAATCGGAATGAAACCGGAAGACATGCACAGCTGCATCCGCATGACCTTTTCAGGAAAAGAAAGCAAGGAAGACCTGGATTATGTGTGCGGCAAATTAAAACAATGCGCCGCATCCCTCAGAAAAACCGATGCGGCTGAATAAACGTCCGTTCGGACAGATACCAATTCACAAACAAAATAAGAATGGAGGGTTCCTATGGAATTTTCAGAAATCATCAACGAAATCCTGTACATCCTTCTGACAATGATCTTACCAATCATCGCCGCCTATACGGTCAATCTGATCAAAGCCGGCATCCGGGAAAGCAACATCATTGCAGAAGCAGTCAAAAATGAAACAATCGCCCAGACGGTCGAAGGCGCTCTCTCGGACGTCATGGACGCAGTACTGTATGTCAACCAGATCTATACCGACTCCCTGAAAGCAAGCGGCAGATTCGATGACGCCGCGCAGAAAAAAGCCTTTCAGCTCGCCTACACGGAAGCCCTGAACCAGATTTCCGATGAAACGAAAAAAATCATCGAACAGTTATACGGTTCCTTCGACCAATGGCTGAAACTCAAGATCGAGTCTTCCGTCGGCCTGGCCAGGAAGCAGGAAAGGATGTGAGCTCTGATGAAGTTATCCGTAAGCTCTCAGGGCCTTTCCCTGATCAAAAATTTCGAAGGATGCCGCCTGGCGGCCTATCAGGACAGCGTAGGCATCTGGACCATCGGATACGGCCATACATCCGGCGTGTCCAAAGGCCAGACCATCACACAGGCGCAGGCCGATTCCTTTTTAAAGGCAGACTGCGCAAATGCCGAAAAAGCCGTCAACGGTTATGACGGCAGATACCACTGGAACCAAAACCAGTTCGATGCGCTGGTCAGCTTTACCTTTAACTGCGGAAGCCGTAACCTCAGAACGCTGTTGCAGAACGGACAGCGCACCATTTCCGAAATCAGCGCCAAAATTCCCGCTTACAACAAAGCAGGCGGGAAAGTGTTAAAAGGACTTGTCAGAAGACGCGCGGCCGAAAAAGAACTGTTCGACAAGGCCGGCGGGAATGAGAGGTGCCCATGAAAATCATAAACGAAATCATCTCCCTCACGGAATGGCTCATCGACGGTCTCGGCATCGAGACAAACGGCATGCGGAAACGCCGCGAAGAACATGAGCTGTTAGTAAAGACCTCCTCCAACCTCACCGCATTACAGGAAAAATATGCGGAAAACAGCCTTCAGATCAACAACCTGATGATCGCTCAGCGGGAAATCCTCGCCGACAAGATCAACGATAAATATAAATTCTACATTTCCATTAACGGTATTCCCGAAGACGAGGTTGACGAATTTACCAATCTTCACCAGGCCTACAAAGGCGTAGGCGGAAACCACAGCGGCGACGCCAAATACGAATACTGCATGAATCATCTGCCTGTGATTCCGGTAGAGACGAAGCTGGTCATGACAACCTGAAAATCGTCCGCGGGAAGCTATATTTTTATAAATGGAGACGGGTATTTGACCCGTCTCATTTTTTTGCCGCTTCTATATTATTTCCAGAAAGGAATGGTGATCACTATGTCCAACCAAAACTACTTGAAACTTGACACCGGCTCCGCCGTCAAAACAGTCAGGGAAGCCGTAACCGAACTGCAGAAAACCAACAGCATTCTGACAGATATCGGCCGGTCTTTTGCCCTTACCGGGAAGCAGTTAAAGCAACTCGGTGATTCTGCCTTCGACATCGCTGACAAATACGGCAAAACCGCAAACGACTACCTGACTTCCGTCCAAAAGATGTATCAGGCCGGTATTGATAACGCTGCACAGATGGCAGAGCTGTCCCTGCTGGCCCAGACCGCGGGCGGTATGGACGCCGCCGCTGCTGACAGCTTTCTGATTGCACTGGCGTCTTCCAATACAAACGCATCCGGAACCGAAATCGGCCAGGCCCTTCAGACGCTGTTTACAAATTTACAGGACATGGATAACAACACAGTAAAAGAGGCGCTCGACACCCTCAGTATTTCCATGACCGAAACAAGAAACGGCTCCGAATCCTTAAAAACGCCGGTTCAGCTTTTGGCAGAACTGGCCGATGCGATGAACGGCCTGCCCAAAGACGATGTCCTCCGCTCCGGCATCCTGACAGATATCGGCGGACAAAACAATATTGATATCCTCTCTGCAATGCTTGACAACCGGTCCGGCTTTGAAAATATGCTTGACCTGTATACTTTCGGCATGGAAAGCGCCGCCGAGACCGCCGAACAATACGCCGACAGATGGGAAAGCTCTCTGAACCGTGTCTCCAATGCCTGGCAGGACACCGTTCACAACATTCTCAGTTCCGACATCATGACTGCTGTTACAAACCGTTTAAACGGCTTTCTTTCCGTCATCAGCATAATCTCGGAAAAACTCGGTTCTCTTGGCAGTCGCGGCATCGGCGCCGGGCTTTTTGCCGGGTTAAAAAACGTCGGTAGGGATAAAATGTATTCCCCCAATTCTTTGTTTTAAACAGCCGACAACCGCATGTGTTCTCCGGGATACCGGAGTTTTCATGCGGTCGAATGTGAAATACACAGGGTAAATAAACAATCGGAATAATATGCGGGAACGAAGGTACAACGACTGTGTAATGACAGTGTATCACTACTCTCCTGTTATGGCGACATCAGCAGGTTCGTAACAACGTGACGCTCCTTCCATCCGCAGGGACAGCACTTAATAAGTGAAGCCCTCACAGAAGCGACAATTTCCACAGCCGGTTATATGAAACGATGCCGGCTGAATATGCGCTCGGTACTGCCTGGCATGACAGGTTAATCCCTGAAAAGATTATGAAATCATGTATTGTGGAATCTATTTTCAATAACAAAAAATATTCAGAAATCCGCCCCACAGCTGTTGCAGTGATAGTTCTTACTGTTTCTTCCCACACTGAATACACCAAATAACGCCGTATCCACCGCCTTTGACAGGCCGCTGATTCTGTTTGTATTACCGCTTTGGCAGTAGGGACATTTTACACTTACAGTACTGATGGAAGGACTGTCACCGGTGGAAAGGGCAGGACTGTCCCAGGTGGAAGGATCTTCCAATGCAAATTCTGTTGTAAAACTTTCCGGGAATGCTTTTTCCTGCCTAACAATCTCGATTAAATCACAAGCGTCGGAAATACCCATTCCTGTTTTCCTTCTTATCATGCCAACAGCTCCTGAATATTCTTCTATACTTGGCAACATTATAACCGGAAATTCCTCCTCAAAATCATACACCGTACCATTAACTGCACATTTCTTATTCGCAATATAAATCAGCGGAAATCCGCAATGGATACATGCCTCGCTCTTGTTGCTGATTTCTTTCCCGCACTCCGGGCATTTAATTAAAGCCATAACGATTCCTTCCTTCATTCTATTTTTTCCAGTATAGCACAGATACCATCAAAATACCACTCCATACGGCAGAAAATGCGTTCCCACAAGCGCCTGTCTCCAGTACGATTTTTACAGCCAAAAACAAAGAACTTGCCATATTCGGAAATACAATAGATGAAATACAGGAAAAACTAATCGCCTTTTTTGATGCGTATAAACGCGGCGGCGTCAAAGGGGAACATGGCATCATCGATACTTTCTTTTCCAAAAAAGAAGAACCATTAACGCCTGAAATATTAAAGGACTTTAATAAATTTAAAAAACTTTTTAACCGCACCACATTAAGCGTAGACGCAGTAGCTGAAACATTCGATCACGTCGACCAGCGAATCCTCGCCTACGCCAGAACCTGCAAAAACGGTGAAATGACGACCCGGGGATTTGAAGCATCCATCAAACACATGTCCTTCACAGCCAAAGCCGGACAGGCTGCGCTCCGGGCCTTTGCAGCAGCCGGAAACATGCTGGCGGGATTGGCCATTGCCAAAGCCATCCAGTTCCTCGTAACCGCCGTCGATAACTGGATTCACCGGGTTGACAAAGCCAACGAAGCGATGGAAGATGCGATTTCTTCTTATGAAGATGCCAAATCCAGTCTGGAAAATATCAATTCCAAACTGGAAACGCATCAGGAAGCACTTGACAAACTGCTGGCGAAAGACAAACTGACCTATGCGGAAAAAGGACAGTTGGAGGAATTGCAGGCAATCACCAGAGAGCTCCTGTTACAGCAGAACATTGAACAGAAAAAAAACGAAGCCGCCTCCAAAGAAGCCGCGGACCAAACCGTGGACGCCTTTCAGAAACAGTATCACTATGATCTTTCCGAAGAACAACTCAAAAGCCTGTCATCTCCGAATTCCATCCCCATGGTACTCGGCGAAGACGATGTCGCCGGAAATCTCTCTGCTTATCTCAAATCAAAAGAGCTTTGGGAACAAACGCTGCAGCAATATGAACAAGAGAAACAACTCGGCAATGACTCCCTGTATTTGAAAGAAGATGCTCAGTACTATTATGAAAATATGAAGGATTATGAACAGGCTCTGAACAACAGTCTTTCAGATTTATGGGATAAGCTTTCCGCGCTAAAAGACGAATATAACAAAGCCGTTATAGAGCAGCAGAATACCCCGAGCCTTCTGACCCCTTCCGATCTGGAAACCATCGATACCTATGAATCCATATACGCAGCAATCAAAATGATCTATGAATATACAAATAAGAGCGATTGGAACAACATAGAGGTTGAAAGCATTTTTCATACAGAAGGTATAGAAAAGACCAGGGAAGAACTGATTGAAATGGCCAGGTCAGGAAAATTGACCCCTGAGATAATTGCCGGCTATGAAAAACTCAACCATGCCATACAGGACAGCGAGCTCCTCTTTGAAAATGGCAGTACAGCGGCAGAAGCATTCTGCGAACATCTCAATGCACTGTACGGCCCCACATACTATGACAACGCCCAAAAGCAGCTCATGCTTTCTCTCGGCCTCGGCAATACCATCGACAGCGCCCATGATGCACAGGTATGGAACGGCTTTTCCTCCCTCGGTGAAGAAAAACTCATTTTAGACGCCTACCTGCGGGTAAAAGACCAGTACGGCGAACACACTGAAGGATGGACTCCCCAGGACTGGTTTTCCCACATCCAGTCCGACCTGGAAAGCCGCCAGCTGGAGATAAATGCACAGTTATCCGTCTCAGAAACCATCGGCCGGCTGGATACCAGACTGACTCCGGCGCTGGACTCCTTAAAATCCGCTTATCAGAACATCTTCACGGAAGACGGATTCACACTGGAGAATGTCGGAGCCGATATGCTGCACTCCATCAGCTCATCCATAGACAGCCTCAACGCTATGGAAGATATCGATATCCGAATCGACCCTTCCGACTTTGAAAATTTCGCGCACGTACTGTCCGACACCTCCTCCACCGCCGACGATGTCCAAAAACAGTTTCAGAAACTAACCGACAGCATTGTGCGCGCGGCCGGAAGCACGGAAGTAAATGCCAATACTTTTGACATACTGACAAAATCCCTGGAAGAAATGGGCGCAGTCAACGCCAGAGAAGTTCTGGAAGAAGTGATGCAGGCACAGCAGGATTTTGACGAAATCAGCAGACAGCTTGGCCTGACTATGGAAGACGTTGCGGACGCATCCTATCAGGAATCCGTACAAATGCTGCAAAATGCACAGGCCGCCGGGCTGGATTCCCAGACGCTATGGAAGCTCGCCGTTGTGAGGGGAACGATTACAGACGGCATGATCGCAACAGAATCCAATGTCAATGCCCTGCTTGCGGAGGCACAGGCCGCCGGGCTGGATGCGTCGATTCTGACCGCGCTGGAAAACATAAGAGACGGCAATATCAAAGACCCAGCCACCGCGCAGGCGATCATGGAGCAGGCCAGACAGGATCTTCAGGAATCCATGTCAGATCTGATGCTGAATTTTGATCTCAGCTCAGGTTTAAATCCGATGAAATCTGCCGCCGGATCCGCAGGCAGACAGGCCGGAGAAGCCTATACAGACGCCTTCGAGGAAGAACTGAAAGACTTAAAAAACCTCCGCGACCAGGGCACTCTCACCGAAAAAGAATATCTGGACAAATTCCGCATGCTCTACCGGAAATACTACCGGGACAAAAAGAAATATGCCGAGCAATATGCGAAATATGAACATGAATACTTACAGGGCATGAAATCCCTCTATGAATCCGCACTTTCCGGAATTACTTCCATGCTCGACAAACAGTTGAGCGCCTATGAAGACCAGAAATCTGCTGCGGTAGATTCGCTCGAAGCGGAACGTGACGCCAGAATCGAAACCCTCGAAGTACAGAAAGAACAGTATGAAGAGCAAATCAACCTGATTGACAAACAGATTCAGGCCAAAGAAAAGATCATTGACGGTATCAACGAAGAAATCGATGCGATCGAAAATGCGAACGAACAACGGAAACGCGAAATCGATCTGGAAAAATCCAAATACGAGCTGGAACGCATGATGAACCAGCGCACCATTCTGCAGTACAGCAGCGACAAGGGCATGTACTATACCCAGGATACAGACGGTGCACGCGATGCAAGACAGGCTGTGGAAGACGCCGAACTGGAAATGGTAATCGCCGGCAAAGAAGAACAGATCAGACTCGTCGAAAAGGAAATCGATTTATTAGAAGAAAAAAAAGAAGCCATCAATGAACAAATCGAACTGCTGGATGTCCGGATTGACCAGATTAACAAACAGTACGATCAGCTGATCGCCGAAACCGAAAGTTATTGGGACAGCATGATCAGCGGTATGGAAGACTACAAATCCCGCTGGCAGGAACTCTCTGAGCTCGAAGAACAGGCCAGACTGACATCGATGCTGGAACAGCTCGGTATTTCAACAAACGATATCCTCGGCATGTCCGAAGACGCTTTTCGCCGCTTTAAAGACGAATACATCGGCATCCTCGCCGACATCTATTCCGAAAGCGATTCCATGCTCCTCGGCCTCGCCGAATCAACCGGCCGGAACGTGGAAGGACTCGGTTCCTATCTGGAATCCACACAGGGATATATTGAAAGTCTCAGCGCTCTTGGCGAAGCCATTTCCCCTGTATCGGAAGCGGTAGAAGCCGTCACCAATGCCCTGACAGGCGGTGGAGGCGATGAAGCGGAAACGAATGGCAGTAACGGCACAGGCGGCCTGACCGGCGCAATGGACAGTCTCAAAAACACCGCCGATGACGTCCTGGGCGGCAGCGGCGGAGAAAACCCGGAAGGCAGGGGAACCGGCATTATCGGCCAATTCGGCCAGTTAGAAACCGCCGTGACGGATGTAACCGAAGCCATCGGACATACCGGGAAAGACGAAGCCGACACACAGGAGGACGGAATATCCCAGGACAGTCTGGTCGGTTCCATCGACGATCTTGGCAGTACCACCACACAAACACTCGGCGAGCCGGACGGTGAAGGCGTAACCGGACGTTTCGGCCGGCTTACAAAGGTCATCCATAAAGCCGCAAATCACGTATACGAAATTTATAGAGGATTAGTCAAAATCGATGGCACAACCGTTACATGTACCATCAAAGTGAATGTTGATATGAACGGTGAACTTCCCGGCACCATCGCAGACAAAACTTCCGCGGACTTTGAAAACGGGGAATATAACGGTTCCACCATCAGTCCTTTTCCCAAAAAACTTTCCGCTCGCCCGGACGCTCAGTCACTTCCCTTCGTTATCAATAACGAACCGGAACAGAATGCCCTGGAGGACGAATCGGATACTTTCCGTCCCATCCGGCCGGGAGACCGCGCTTACGAACTGAAGAAAGCCTTTCAACCGCTTCTGGAGAGCGCGGATGACAGTCTCGAATACCTCTCCGGCAACGCAATGATTACCCATAACCGCCTGATGGAAAAAATGGTACGGGAAATCACTACCGCAAACATTATTACAAACAACCGGAAAATTCAGCCCAGCATCCGCGTAGGCGATATCCATGTCACATGCCCGGGCGTCACAAGCAGGGAGATCGCCGCGCAGGTAGGCGCTGAACTGAACCGCCTGTTCAACGGTTTTCACCTCTATACGGAACAGCAATGCGCAATCAGATAACCTTTTACCAGATACGGCCGCACCACAGATGCGTGCGGCCGGTAAGGAGCGTACACTATGGAATTTAAAACAGAACTTTTAAGGTCGGTGCAGACCGCAATCGACCAGAAACTAAAGCATTACAAAGCGGACCGCACATACAAATCCGTTATCCTGAAAACGGCCGCCAAAGGTTATGTCATCCTCGATGAAACAGGATGCGAGCGAACTGTAACATGCTGCATCCCCGGTCTTTCCCTGAAGGCCGGACAGTATGTATGGGTCAAAGAACCTTTGGCCGATATCAAACACATTCACATATGCGGCGTGCTTTAAACAAAGAAAGGACAATGATAAAATGGCCAAACCCTATATTCAGAAAATCAAACCTTTTGATGCCGATAAAGATTTTGAAATTTCCCTCTCATGGACGGGCAGCCGCTCCCATGCCAACAGAATTATCATCTGTGATTACGAAACAAACGCCGTCGTATTCGACGATACCGTTTCTTCTTTTATCTTAAAACACACCATTCCCGCCCATACACTGACCAACGGTAAAAAGTATACGATACAGGCACAGACCTATGATGTCGAAGACACCCCTTCGGTACTGTCGGATAAAGTACTTTTTTACGTCTTTCAGACGCCGTACTTCCGTTTCCGGAATCTGCCGGACGGCCATATCATAAACAGTTCCACGTTTACGGCAGAAATAAACTACTACTCCGCCGACTGGGAGGATATCAGCAAATACCGCTTTTCCTTATACGACGCTTCCGGGAAGCTGCTGCTTAACAGCAAGGAGCTGACGGATGATCTGACAATCAGCTATACTTACCGCGGTCTTGACAACAACACCGTATACTTCATCCGGTGCGTCGGCGTAACCGTAAACGGAATGGAACTCGACACGGGCTGTCAGGAAATTACCGTCAGATTTGAAGACCCGAATCAATATGCCCGCATCTATGCTTCCCCCGTCCCCCGACAGGGATGCGTACAGGTCGCATCCAACCTGGTCATCATCCAATACAACGGAACCGATACGTTTGAATACATAGACGGCATGATCGACCTGCGCGATAAAACCCTGTATTACGACAAAGGCTTCCTCATCAGGGAAGATTTCACGGTTCTGATTCGCGGCATCAATCTCTGGCAGACCGCAGAGATTTTTAAAATGAACAATGGCGGCGCAGGCCTGACCCTGAGTTCCCGCATTTATGCCGAAGGGAAACTGCGCTTCAAACTGACTGTGCCGAATGGCGCCGGCAGCTATATCCTCTATTCCGATGAACAGGTTTTTACCAATACGGATATGATAACGATCGCCATCCGCAGAAAAAATAATATCTACCAGTTGAAAGTCTTTGTAGAAATCGGCGGTTATCCGAAGGGGAACCTGTGGTACGGAACAAACCGGCCGTCAAGACGGCTGATGGACGACCACGACGTATGGATAGACACTCCGGGAGAAACGGTCGTCATAGACAAAGACAGCTATACATCTTTCCTGAAACAGGAAGAACCGCAGAAAGCAATACAAAACGATCTATGGATTGGAGGCGATTAAAACCATGTTATTTTGTGGAAGCGGCTTTGCAGGCGGTGGGCTGGCATGTGCCCTCACCCCTACCGGCCTTATAAATATCAACTATGTAGAACTGAAAAACGGCATATACGATGACCTGTATATCACCAAAGCAGCAGATTTTGAACTGACAAACCAGTGCCCCGCAGAATGGGACTTCGACACCATCCTCTGGGCCAAATTCAGCAACACGACAAACGCGGGAAACGTGGACTGGAACCTGGAAACCACTTCCCATATCATCTTAAAAAGCAGACCCGAAGGAAGATTCAAATGGAAAACAATCGCGGTCAGGGAAACAAAACAAATCGAAGATTTTGTCATCAATTACCCCGATTACTTCGTGGCTTCCGGCCAGACGATGGAATACGCCCTCGTTCCCGTATTGTACGGCATGGAAGGCGATTACGCCACCACAAGCGCCACCCCAAAATATACGAAAATGTTCCTCATCGAGGATGCCATCGTATGGGGTACGGAAATTACGGACGGTTTCTGCGATACAACCCGGAACCTCCCCTCTTCTACCGTCGAACTGCTCAACAGCCGGTATCCCGTTTTTGTCCGAAATACCAAAGCAAACTATGATACGGGAAGCTGCAAAGGCTCCTTTGTCCCGCTGGATGAAATTTCCTGTGAATTTACCTATCAGGGAACCCAGGACTACCAGCGCATCAAATACCAGCGGGATTTTATGGACTTTATCTGCGACGGCGTTTCGAAAATTTTAAAACTCCCGGACGGAAGACTCTGGCTCGTTCAGGTCACGCCCAGTCCTTCCGACACCGCAAACGGAATCTATAACGACAGACAGATTTCCTGGAACTGGGTCGAAATCGGAGATGTTAATTCCGAATCCGACTTGTACTATCTGGGATTCTCCAAAATCGAAGCAGAATGGTGGGATGAATCATGACAAATAACATTACACAGGAAGACCTGACCCTCGTGCTTTCACAGTCCGCGGCCGCTCAGACAATGAAACTGAAAATGGAAGTACTCGATTCAAACCAGAAAATAATCGGTACCCTTGAACCGCATCTGACCGGCGGCAGCATGTCCATAAACGGTGAATCCGACATCCGGCGCACCGCCGACTTCGATCTCCAGCCGACCATCAGGGAAAAAGTGAAACTGGAGGAAAACGGCCTGCTATGGCTCAACAAAGACATCCGGATGTCCGTCGGTCTGTTCAATTCCAGAACCGGACAATACCGCTACTACCCGCTCGGCACATATATCTGCGAAAACGCCTCCGGCACCTATGATGCCGTTTCCGACAGCCTTTCCGTAAGCTGCGCCGATTTTACCAAAAAACTGGACGGCACCAAAAACGGCCAGCTCGGCTCCCTGATCATACGTTATCCGGCCTACGAGGAGAACGAAACGACCGGAGAAGTTATCCGCCGCAATATCATCCGCAACGCCGTGATCGAAACCCTGGAAAAACTGGCACGAATCACCCGCCACAGAATCGATGATATCGGCGAATATAAAGCCTTTCCCGAATATAACGACGACTGGCAGCAATACCGGAATGAACATGAAACATGGAATGCGATTCCCTATGACCTCGATTTTTCCGCCGGATGCAGCGTTCTTTCCATCCTGACCGCCTTCAGAGACTTATATCCGAACTACGAAATGTTTTTTGACATGGAACAAAACACCTTTGTCTGCCAGCTGAAACCAATGTGCTATGAAGACGACCTCTACCTGGATGACTCCTTTTTACAAAAAGTTCTGATCTCGGAAAATACCTCCGTTGACATGACAACCGTCCGCAATATATGCGAAATATGGGGGAAAGTCATTGAAACCGACTTTTACAGCGAAGAATGCGCCTATGCGGGAAATACCTATGTTTCCACCGTCGCCGGATACGAAAACGACTATGCGGACGGAGACGTGATCGGCATAAAAATTCCCGCCGTCAACCAGGCCGGCCCTTACATCAACATCAACAATTTCGGCCCGGCAGGCATTTTCAGCGAAGCCGACGAAAAACCCCTCACGGCGGGCGTGCTGCTTCCAGGCGCCGTATACGCCTTCAAAATCAAAAAAAATCACATCGACGGCCAGGACGTCGTCAAAGCCTGTCTGCTCGGCCAATGGCAGGTTCATGCGCTCAACGTCCTGACAAACGGCCGGAAAAGCGGCAAGTTTGTCACCGGTCCGGACGGCAGATCCTATGAATTATACTCCAGAGAATATTTTCAGAAATTTTATAACTGTGAACGCGTCGATCTTTCCATCGTTCCAAACTCTCCTTTTACCGTAGAAAAACTGGGAGAAATCCTGGACGTCAAAACCGGCGGCGAATACGATAACATCACATCCGATGACCTGGCCGCAGACCGGGCCAAATGGGAGAACTGGAAGAACTGCAGACTGACGGACAATATCACCATCACCACCGCCCTTCTGCCCTTTCTCGACGTCAACAAAAAGGTCTCCTACCGCCGGAGCGGTTCCGACACCGAGCGCCAGTATATCATCACTTCCGTTTCCCACGACTTTTCCGGATTCACTTCCACCATCACCATGTACCGATTTTACCCCTTATATGAAAAACTGATGAAAGAGGCCGGCACCCACCGGATTCTGTCGGAATACAGCCACGGGTCGCTGAGCAGATATACTCACCGGGAGCTGAACGGGTTTATGGGAGATCAGGAGTATTAGAGGAAACGGAATGATACAGACTGTCCGTAACAAATAAAAATAACGTACTTGCATGGAGGTGATATATTATGAAAATCAATGAAACCGAATACAGCAGTTTCCCAACCCGGAAAATTGCAAAACACAATTTTACCGATATAAACGACGATACCGCCGCTATTGTCAACCAGATCAACGCCCTGCGCGTCCAGGGACAGTACAGCCAGGCGGCACAGCTTCTTCTGGCAAATAAAGAAGTCCTTTCCCATTCCATCGTAGACGCAGAAACCTTCCGAACCTGGGAAGACGAAATTTACAATGCACAGAAATATGCCAAACAGGTTCAGCAATCCATCTACTTTGAAGAAAATGAAGCAGATGTTGACTGTCTGGAAGGCGACGTATGGTTAGGCGGCGCGTAAAAGGCCGCGTATTTCCTATCCCGTTTCCTGGCAAAACAAGTTTTCACAAAATCAAAAATATAAAAACACCGAAAGGAGAATTTTAAATGGCAATTAATGAAAGAATACAAACAGGAAGAAAATTCAGAAAATTAATCGACGAGGACAGCCGCCTGTGGCTGAGAGTCTCTTTCTGGACCAAAGCAAGCGACGTCGAATTTGACGACAGCGAAACGGCAGAAACCAAGTTTGCCAACATGGCCAGCCGCATCAATGAGATCGCAGCGTCTTTTCAGAATGGTGTAAATAAGATTTATAACAAACTTAAAGGGCTTGGATTTACACCAGCAACCAACAGCCCGGACGGCATCTGCGGTGCAATACAAAATATTTATGACACCAGATATACCAATGGATATAACACGGGATTTAACGAAGGAAAACGGAGTTTCAAACCCGTCGTATTAACCGGGAAAATCTATGATACTGATACGGAAGGCACAAATTTTAACGGCAGCGTAATGATTCCCCCGGGATTAGACTACGTATGCGCCGGCATTACATCCACATATAACTGCTCCTATTATATCTATCTTGACGATGACAGGGAGCATGTATATATGACCAATACTTTCTGGCGGTATAATAAAGAAACCGGCGAAGTATGGTTCGAGTTAAATTCAAACGATACCCGTTACATCCGATCAAGGGATGCCTATTTAGAATATATGATTATGTATATTCCAAAGCAGTAAGTACATATAAGAAATTTCCTTACCGCTTCCAGTGCTGCTTCTGTACCATTTCAACTTCAGATTCTATGAACCAATCAGAATTTAAAAGGAGGATTCCAATGAGTACCTATACAAATTTTCTCAAACTCCGAAAACCGGATGAGACCGAAAAATACAGTATCAGCCATTTCAACGCCAACGCAGACTTAATCGATTCTGCGTTGGCGCGAATAGAACAAAAAGACGAAAGCCAGGATAATCTGTTCGCTTCCAAAATCTCTTTAGAGACACATGCCAATAACCATAATAACCCCCATGCCGTAAGCAAATCCCAAATTGGACTTGGCAAAGTAGAAAATAAATCGTCTTCCGATCTCCGAAGTGAAATCACCAGAGAAAATATTACCTCGGCCTTAGGCTACACGCCTTATACACCAAACGAAGTGAATAACAGACTAACTGAACTGGAAACAAAAATCAGCCGTCAACAACATACCCACAACAATAAAACGGTTCTGGACGGAATCAACTCTTCACTTGTCGAAAACTGGAACAATGCCGCTTCCAGCCTAAGTACACTAAATTCCATTCCCCGTTTTGCGCTTCGTCTTATCACGGCAACAAATCAAAATAATACGGATAAATCCATCTGTACAGCATCCATCCCTGCAGATTTATTGAACAAAATTTCCGGCGTCGCCTGTTTTACATACGGCGCCTGGGGAACTCTCGGCGTTCTGAATACCTATCTGAACGGGAATAACATCAATGTCAAAACGACTATGGACTCTAACAGCCCATCCTATAACGTTTCTTTTTTAACACTTTTTCTATTAAAGTAAAGGAGGATTCCATTGAGCGTCTATACAAATTTTCTAAAACTCCGAAAGCCGGATGAAACCGAAAAATACACTGTCAATCATTTCAACGCCAACGCAGACTTAATCGATTCGGCACTGGCAAGAATGGAGCAAAAAAACGTAAGCCAGGATAATCTGCTCGCTTCCAAAGCCTCTCTGGCCGAACACATTAATAATCATAGCAACCCCCACAACATAAGTAAATCCCAGATTGGGCTTGACCATGTAGAAAACAAATCCTCTTCCGACATTCGGGACGAAATCACTGAAAGCAATGTCACAACAGCCTTAGGCTACACGCCCTGCACGCCGAATGAAGTGGATAACAAGCTGGCCTCACTGAAAACGGAAATCAACAGCAAACAGCATACGCATAACAACAAAACGGTTCTGGACGGGATTACCTCCGCTCTCATCACCGCCTGGAACACTGTTACCAACAAGGTTGATAAGGTCGCAGGAAAAGGTCTGTCTTCCAACGACTATACCACTGAAGAAAAAAACAAATTAAACCGCATTGAACCCGGCGCAAATGTAAATGTTCAGGCAGACTGGAATGTTTCAGACACAACCTCCGACGCCTACATCAAAAACAAGCCCAATTTAGCGGCATACTCCCCTTCCGTTATGACAGGCGCAACCGCAAACGCCGCCGGTACGTCGGGAATCGTTCCCGCTCCGGCAAAAGGAAAGCACCGCGCATATCTGCGCGGTGACGGAACATGGCAGGCAACCTCAACAAGCCTGACCGCAACGACTCCCGGAGTTCCGCTTGACCATACGGCCGCCAAAACGCTTAAAGACCAGATTGATGCGCAAAACAGCAATTTATCTGAGTTGGTGGGGCGGTTCCGCTATATACCACCGTTTACAGCAGAAAAACAAACAGGAATTTTTAATTACATATTAGGATTCGGACTTATGCTTTTCATTCCATACACTTTTTCATACAACAAGGCAATATTATCAAATTTGCGAATGTTTGACGAAGCAAACACATGGAACAATGTAAGTGGAAGCTTTCACGGAAGCGTTGCCGCTGGCGGAATTTTATTTGCAATACCAACAAGTTCTGTTGAGGGAATGCAATTTATAAATCATTACAGCTATGGCGGGCAGTTTTCTATATCAATTACATAGCTGAGTGCGCAGTCTATAACTAAGATTTCAAATACAAAATTCTAAAGACTATATCCGTAGAAATAGCTTGTGTATATGAATTTTTCAAAGTTATATATGCTATATTATTTGCTATTTGCCACTCAGTAGGGAATACGTGAACAGGTTGATTAGAAGCGATCGTCGAAAAACCTAACGCCATATATCCGTTTAAAGCTATATTTTGTGTAATTCTTATATTATCGCCGGCCTGAATAGTAAAACTTTGTCTAAATAATTTATGTCCAACCAAACCGCTTTTCAACTCAGATAAATTGCTGTTTATAGGTCTGTTAATAAAAATTTTTGCTTCAGCACCGATTAGCTTTTATCGGACTTGTTTCATTTTTTTGCAACGACAAAAAAGCCTGCTTTGTAGCAAGCCAATTTCAGGTTATGCTGTTTGTTTACCGTTATGCTGACATATATTTTCTATGATGATGTTTCACATTTTCTTTATTGATTTGACAGTAAATCAGCGTTGTGTCCAGTTTTACATGCCCTAAAATCTCTTTTACTTCTTCAATAGGCATTCCCTTATGAAGGATATTGGTAGCCATTGTCCGACGGAATCTGTGGGGGTGTACTTTCTCTATTCCGGTTTCTCTGCCGAGTCTGCGCAGTATTTCTTCTATACCGGCCACAGTCAGGCGTTCGTGCGGTGAACGGATGCTGACAAATAAGGCTTCATTGTCGTCGGTTCTTGATGCAAGATAATCTTTTAAGTGCATACATGCGGCGGCGGTGAGGTAAGCCCCCCTTTCTTTTGCTCCTTTTCCGTATACAACGGCGTCCATGCTGTCGAAATCTACATCTTGTCTGTTCAGCGCGATGAGTTCCGATACACGGACGCCTGTACTGTATAAAAATTCCACAAGAGCGGTATCTCTTTTAATGATGCAGTTTCTTCTTAATATCTCTAATTCTGTATCAGAGAGCGGTTTCTTTATGCGCTTTTCTTTTTTGATCGGGTCAAGTCCGGCGGCCGGATTCTTGGCAATATATCCTTTGTTATTCAGCCATCCGAAAAAAGAACTGAATACGAGTCGAATATTGTCGAGATATACGTTTGATACAGCTCTCTGTTTTTTGTACATGGAAATGTACATAAACAGGTCTGCTTCTGTTATATCCTTAACGGGTTTGTTTATGTATTGCAGCATACGTCCAAGATGTTGTTTATATTGTCCGATTGTACCGTCAGATCTTCCTTCTACGCGTTTCCTGATAAGAAAGGCCCCTAGCTCTTCCTCCCAGCTTCTGTCAATCCGTTGCAAATCTGTGCTTTTTTCTACAATATCATAACTGGAAAGTACACAGTAAAGTACATTTTGTAATTCACCGATATCCTTTCCTGCCATTTGCAGAAGAATTTTTGATATTATCTGTTCCATCATTTTGCATCCCTCCGTTTTTTATTTCATTATATCAGAGGAGTTTCCTGTTCAACTTAGAAACAGCAATTTATCTGAGTTGGTGGGGCGGTTCCGCTATATACCACCGTTTACAGCAGAAAAACAAACAGGAATTT